>ODAI012518972.1_pt1 | contig 22952 bp, 19 predicted proteins | sample 1539321 | NCBI WGS metagenome assembly ODAI01 (sample SAMN02144231, study PRJEB22623) | gut metagenome | biome: sheep rumen | host: Ovis aries | place: New Zealand | reverse complement strand
TTCTTTAATCAGCCGGATATTCAGGAAACGTATCATGTGTTTTACGTGGATATTTATGCGACGACATCTTTAGGAGAATTTGTTTATACCCTTGGAAAAGAAATCTATGAGCAGTTAAAGCCTCAAACTACTGCCTGGAAAGAGAAGTTTTTCCAGATTGTCAGTTCGTTCAGAGTCGGATTTAAATTGGATGCCATGAGTGGACTGCCGAGCTTGGATATAGGTCTCGGTGATATACAAGTTCCTCAAACAACACTCAATGAGATTTTTTCTTATATAGCAGAATCTGACAAGCCTTGTATTATTGCTATTGATGAATTTCAGCAGATAGGCGAATATGCAGAGAAAAATGTCGAAGCCCTTTTGCGAACCAAAATCCAACAATGTCAGAAGGCTCAGTTTATCTTCTCTGGGAGTAAGCGTCACACGATGACCAACATGTTCAATTCCCCCGCCAAGCCGTTCTATCAGAGTGCCATCAGCATGGGGCTTGAGTCAATACCTGTAAATACCTATACAGATTTTGCGGTCCGACTCTTTGAAGAATACGGCAAGCACGTTGACAAAGAGGTTATAGAGTATGTTTGGACTAAGTATGATGGCTATACATGGTTTGTGCAAATGGTGATGAATGAACTCTTTGCTTTAACGGCTCGGGATGAGGTTTGTGCAATGGATAAGGTAGATGCTGCAATACAAAATGTCATATTGTCACAAGAGAACAGTTATAAGACCTTGTTGTCTAATATGCCTCCCAGACAGAAAATGGTTTTGCAGGCTATAGCGAAAGAAGGAGTAGCCTGTAATGTAACATCCGCCAAGTTTGTCAAGCGATATAATCTTGGCTCTGCAAGTTCAGTTCAGTCAGCCATCAAGTTGCTTCTAAAGAACGACTTCATTACTCATGAAGATGGATGTTATCGAGTTTATGATTACTTCTTCTCAGAGTGGCTAGCAGAGGGGTTTTGAAGATGTCTATTTCGAGCCAAATCCTTAATTTTACGGCAAATATATCAATATTAATCAAATAAATTCTCAAAAAGTTGTTGCTTTCAACTTTTATTTGTATTTTTGTACTCATAAAACTTGTTTCTAACTCATGCGGATTCTATATATAACTGATGCATTGGCTGTCTGGGGGGGTATTGAACGCGTCCTTAGAGACAAGATGGACTATTTGGTTGAGCATGGTTATGATGTGCATGTTGTTACCACAGATCAGGGAGTACATGAGATTCCATATCCATTAGATAACAGAATCCATGTTCATGACTTAGGTATCCAGTTTCATCATCAATATCGTTATCATGGAGTAACTAGAGTCCTTAAGTTTTTTGAATTAGAGAGATTATTCAGGAAACGTTTGAAAGACAAGTTATTTGATGTTAAGCCGGATATTATTGTTTGTATTCGTGTAGAGTTCGTTAGTGCTATTGTTGATGTTAAGGGGACAATACCTTTAGTATGTGAATCGCACTCTATGTGTTATGCTAAGCACTATGAGAAGGCAAGTCTGTGGTATCGGTTTAAACTTTGGCTCTCTTTGCGAAAATTGCAGCAAGTAGATATGATGGTTGCTCTTACTGATGGCGATGCTAGGGATTGGAGACGCTATTGTAAAAATGTCTGTATGATTCCTAATGTGGTGCATTTGAATGATACTGGGAAATATAGTGATTGCCTGTCTCAGAAAATAGTTTTTGCAGGGCGCTTTTCTAGGCAAAAGGATATTGGGAGTTTGTTTGCGATATGGAAATTGGTTCACGAACGTCATCCAGATTGGGAATTGAATGCCTATGGTGAAGGTGAGCAGTGGACTAAATATGTAGAATTAGCCAAGGATGCCCAAATTGATATGCATATTTATCCGCCTTCACCAGCCATCTTCGATCATTATAGGGAGAGTTCTATGTTGCTGATGACTTCACTTTATGAACCTTTTGGCTTGGTACTCCCAGAGGCAATGAGTTGTGGCCTCCCTGTTGTTGCTTTTAATTGTCCTTATGGTCCTGGTGATATTATAACAGATGGTAAAGATGGCTTCTTAATCGAAGGAAGGGATATCAATGCTTATGCAGACAAGGTTTGCCTATTGATTGAGAATACAGAATTGCGTCAGAAGATGGGACAGAATGCAATTTTATCGTCACGGTATTATGAAAAAAGGGATATAATGCCACAGTGGGAATCGCTGTTTAAGAAAATAGTCAACTAAGGTCAACTATCGTCTGATTGGTAATCGATGAACAAGATCCTTGGCTCCTGCGCAGCAGAAATATGTTGCTAATGAATAGAGAATGATTATAGGCAACATGATGCATATACTATATTTGAATATTCCTGGCAATGTAGAATCAATGTTCCAAGCAAATGCCTTTATAATTGTCAAGTTGGCAAATAAACAGCCGATAAGAATTGTCACATGTGTTGATATTTGTCCCCAATAGGATGCAACAGACAGTTTGAAGCCTTTACGATAAAGATAGTAGGGCTTCCAAATAACGACCAATAAAACCATACTAACTGTCTTGCCGAGTAGAATACCAACCAAACCATAGAAGTATCCGACGATAATAGTGATGGTTACGTTTATTATTCCTTCAGCGTAGGCAGCCCAAACATCATCATAGAGTCCATAAGCATTGATAAATAAATCCACCGAAGGACGAGTCAGCATAATATACATGTTGAGCAATATAAGAAAGACAATATAATCTGCCAGTACATATTTTTCTCCTAACCACCATGTAATCACGGGGTTGATAAGAAAAGTAAGTGCTATAATGAAGATGCCGGTTGTCCAGTAGCGGAATGTCAAAAACTCCCAAAAAACTTTCTTGATGTTGTTCTTGTTACCTTCGGCCACGAGATTACCGATACTGGCATTCATCCCAACGAGAACATTATTGAACAAAGCAGTCAGTTTGCCAACTATCATGGTATAGTTGCCATAAAATGCTACCATCTGAAGGGACTCAAAGGCGAAAATCAGAATTTCATCGCTCTTAGAAAGGAAGAAATTCTTGAGACGGTGTATGACAATTTGCTTTGCTTTGACTAAAATGTCTGGATATTTCTTTAATATTTCGCGGCCTTGACTTTTATTAGTCTTAAGCCATGGATACTCCTTATTAATGACATAATTGAGAATCCAACACACAATAAGGCTAAACATGAATTCAACGGCAACCCAAATATAATAATTCCGATAATAGTATGCTAGGCCTATTTGTACAAGGGTTTTAAAAATAGTTCCAGTTTGAGTCCATATAGAAATCTTATAGGTTTTCTGGTCGCTATCAAGCAGAATTTGGCGATAGTTGATAAAATAGGCGATAAGGTTTGCGCCTAAATATGCATAAAATGTAAAATATACGATGCCGAGTGAAAGCTGCTCATTAGCAAAAAATAGTGGAAAGAATAGGCTGACGATGAAGCCTCCGCCCATAACAATTGTGCCAACGATTTTGTATAACCATCCAAAAAGTGAAACAATCTCGCATATTTTGGAGTGATCATTTTGCTCAATGGGCTTATATAGGAAATAAGCAATGCAAGTTCCAATTCCAACTTCTGTGATATTCAAGAAATTTAGAATGCTCCAAACAGTCCCAGCTAGTCCGATGAATTCTTCACCAAGGCATTCTAGGAAAATACGGCGTGAGAAAAAAGCCAAGAAGATGGATAGAAAGTAGAATATAAACCCTACTTTTGCATTCATCAGACTTTTATGTACTCTATTTGCCATACCTATAAAATATCTGTTATGTTATTAAAAATAGACTTAGCATAAGCTTCTTTTGTGAATATTGGATTGAGATGGTTACCTTGGTAGGCTTGGTAATTGGCTCTTATGTCAAGTATGGCATTGGCTATTTGGGTGGTCAGATCTCCTTCTTTATTTAGAAGAATGTGTTTTTGCTCAACTAAGGTTTCGGGTATGCCTCCATCATTTGTCGCAATAACGGGAAGCCCCATGGCACAAGCTTCTATACACGTCATACCAAATGCCTCATTAATTCGTGAGGGAATGACTGCTACATTGGCTATTGATAAATAATCTGCGATTTTGTCATAGGGAATAAATCCAGTAAATGAAACTTTGTCTTTAATTTCCTTTGCAATGGATTTAAGTTCATCAATAAACGGATTCGTCTGTCCTGATGTATCTTCATAATTAATGGCTCCAATCACAAGTAGCTTGATGTCTTGGTGTTGTTTTAGTTGTTGCATGGCTAATAACAATTCTTTAATACCTTTCTTAGGAACGAGTCTTCCCCAGAAAACAGCAATGAAATCGTTATCCTTAAATCCTAACTGGCTACGATTGATAGCTCCACTCTGTTGTTTGTTAAAGAGCGAAGAATCTAGTCCGTTATAAACAATGCGGATATCTTTCTTAATACCGACCTTTTGGATTTCGTTTTTAATATATTTCGATACCGCCAAGAACCTGGTTGTTGCTTTTGCTATTTTTTGATTCTTTACAGATGGTTCATATAGGAGGTTTGTATGAATGTGTGAAATGATAGGGGTGTTACAGCGTTCAGAAAGTTGGAGAGCAAATCCTGGTCTGTTTTCCAGAATGATTAAGTCATATTGAGTCCTTTTCAATTTACACCAGACACTTTCAAAATAGAATTCTAATTGATAGTGATAACAATAGTGTTTCCCGAAATAGGAATAAAGCTTTGCTCCTATTCTTGTTAGCACTTTGTTACGATTCACATAAACATAATGGTTGAACTTGGACTTTAGCACTTTATGTTTATTTACTTTTTCATGGTAAATACTATAGACAGTAATGTCGTGCAAATGATGTGCTTCGTTGTATTCCAGTGCATAGTCTATTAGGTTCTCAACAGCTCCCCCTAGTACTGCTGGAACAGGCAAAATACCCGATGTTATGATGGCTATTCTCATGTTTCGTGTGTTGTGTGAATAAAGTCAGTGTTCTTCCTGTCAATATGCAGAAAGTTCTTTAACATACGTAATACCAAGCCCGGAATTGCCAAAGCCTTTCGAAAAGACTTGAAACGTAAAGGAGCGGGGAGCGCAATAAACAAGGCGATGGTGAGCAGCCCTAATAATACCCACCATTTCATACACCATTCATAGACAAGTAAAGTCATCAGCACAGAAATGACTGCAAGAAGTACAATTAGAATGGAACGCGGAATCAGGGCTTGCTGGATAGTCTTGTCGATGAAATTAATATTACCATGAATGATGGCCTGTGGAATTTGTGGTAATTGGTTAAGCAGACTTTGTATCTGTGCTGTCATCCAACGCATCCGTTGACGCTGGAAATTATCCTGGCTGCTAACTTTCTCATCGAAAACATGGATATCTGGGGCATACTTGATGAATATACCTTGCTTAAGCAATAGGGCTTCCATCTCGCGGTCTTCACCTGCTGTTTTCAGTTGGAAGACATTCTGTTTGAATAAATTGTAGTTGAAACACATGCCAGATCCGATGAGGGCAGAAGATAATCCGAGACGGTTGTGTGCCTCGCGGAAAAGAGTGTTATTAATTTCTTCGCTGGCGCCGTCTAATACAGCTACATCATTGTTGGCATTCTTGGCACAACGATGGCATTGAATGGCATCATAGACAGTACATAGAATATTTAGTTGTGAAAGAAAGTCTGTACGTACCACATTATCTGCATCAAGCACGACCACATTGTCAAAATCGCCTTCGACATGATTTATTGCGTATTGCATGGCCTTGGCTTTTGAACTTTTCTCAAAGGTCGGCGTTAACAACTTGATAGGCATCTTGCCAAGAATCTCATTTGTCTTTGGCTGCATGTGATCGGAAATGACCACAACTGTGTAATGTGTCTCAGGGTAGTCCTGTAATAGGAATTGTTCGACAGCATTGACGATGACACGATCTTCGTTATAGGCAGGAAAAAGGATTAGGAATCTAGTGGTTCTATTACTCAATGCTGCAGCATGAAGCGCAATTTGATCTTTCTTGTCATAAAACAGGGAAATAAAGGCAAAGAAGGCTACGTATGCCACCGAACAGGCCGCAAAGAGCCATAACATGATATCTGCGATATGTATGAGGGTCCAAATCATGCTTTCGTCTTCTTTTGTTTTTTAACATGAATCAAACTCCAGAGACTGACAAACGGAGAACGTAAGAATGTCTTGTCCCACATCTCATCTACCAGATAATCTGGTGTTGCTAAGGCAAAAACAAATAGAGCTAAAGAGCCTAACAGCCACCATTTGATGACAAGCGTGAAATAGATAAATGGCAGAATAACACCCATCAACATGATTATTCCAACCATTTTTGTGCGGGGTACAAGCATCCATTGGATGATCTTGTCTGCCAAATCGTATTGCTTCCTGAAAATGGCTCCAGGGAGGAATTTGATGTTTCGGATGAAATTTTGTAATTGTTGGGTTGCCCAACGCCCACGTTGTTCGTTTAACTTTTGCGTAGAACGTTTCTTCTCACCATAGACATAGATGTCGTCAAAGTAGTCGATATAGATAGCCTGACGCAATAGAAGTGCTTCCATTTCTTTATCTTCTCCAGCCGTTTTTGCCTTCATGATGTTTGTCTTGAACCAATTGAAGTCGTATGCCGTTCCTGAACCTGCCAATGCCGACGATAGACCAACGCTGATGTGGCCTCTGCGGAAAATGGCATTATTAATCTCCTCAAAGATGGCATCCATGCGTGCAGCGGCTGTATCACGGTTCCTGGATATTTTGTGTGTCTGGATGGCACGGGTGGCAGCTACTTCAAATGCGTCGTTGACTTTTTGTAAGTAGTCTTGCTCTACGATGTTGTCTGCGTTCAAAACAATAACAATGTCATATATTTTAAATTCAGGCAAGTTTAATACAGCATATTGCAGTGATTTTGCTTTGGAGCTCTCTGCGAAGTCAGGTGTTAGCAATGTAATTGGGTATTGGGCGAGCCGCATGTTTGTCATTTCACTTTGATGATCGGAGACAACTGTAACATCGAACAGACGTTGCGGGTAGGCTTGGCCTAATACTGAAATAACCGTTTGTTCAATGACATCATCCTGCTGATAAGCGGGTATTATAATGACAAAACGATTTTGCTGTTTTGATCTGGGTATAATACTACGGCGGTTAAATAATGCCGCTATCGCAAAGAATCCCAGATACAAAACTGTTCCTGCAACGGGGATAAATAGTACCCAGTCAATTATATATAAGAAATACCAAAAATTCATATTTATTACTATGTGAAAAGTTATAGTTTAATGAAACTTAAAATTCCTTGTGACGTTGCCTTTATGTGGCTAAATCTACCTGTAAATAGATAACGTAATATGTCACGAACTCCAACTATTCCTATTATATAGATGTAGGAAAGCCATTTTGTTATTCCATGATAATTACGTTTTATGAGTAGCAGCCTGTTCCTTGTAATATAATAGGTCCGTAACGGGCTATGCTGGCCGGTGGCTTGACTTTCTTTGTGGAAAATGGTACATTTGGGGTCATACCATATCTGATATCCAGCACGTGTGAACATCATGGACCAGTCTAATTCTTCGTAATATAGGAAATAGCACTCTGGCATCAGTCCAACTTTGTCTATTGCTTCGCGTTTGATAAGCATTGCGGCACCATGGGCATAAGGGGTAGGGTGAGCAGTTTCGTATTGTCCGTGATCTTCTTCTCCAAAACCTATTGCCTGATTGCGAATTGTGATGTTCGACAAGGGGGTATAGCCAGCGAACTGGATAGGCTTTGGAGACCATGCAAACCTTATCTTTGGACAGACGATACCAATGTCAGAAGAATTATTTAATCTATCTATTAGTGCTCGAACATTAAAATCTTCAAAGTACGTGTCATTGTTAATCAAGAATATGAACTTGCCAGTAGAAACTTTGATGCCGAGATTATTTCCTCCGGCAAATCCAAGATTCTTGTCACTTTTGATGACTTTGACATGAGGGAATCTGGATGAAATATGATCAGCTTCTTGATTATCAGAGGCATTATCTACCACAATCACCTCCAGTTTGTCATTGAAGGGGATGGACTCAATCAATGCGCAGGTATCCTTTAACCCGTTGTAATTGATGGTGATGATGGATAGTTCACACTCTGGATGCAAGTTTCTTTTCCTGTTTTATGCGTTTCCGCTCTTCTTGTTCTGCAAATAATTTGTCTTCGTAGGTGATGAATTCTTGTTCTATGCTTGGTAGCAGATATACAATAGCCATTCCACCATAATAAAGTAATAGATTAGGGTATTGAGTTAGAATATGGTTAGCATAGCCCCCCACTTGGATTGCTGTAAATGCACAACACATAGCCGCAGCTATTCCAATACAAATCTTACTCTTAAGTCTAAACATGGTTATAATACATCCTCCAATTAATATCATGCCATTAACAATGGCAAAAAGCACTGCACCTACAATACCAACACGTTGCCACATAAAGACATAAGTAGAGTCGTTTGAAGTTTCATACACTTTTTTGTATTTATGGTTGGCTGGCACATTCTCTTCATCTACATTAAATCCCATACCGAAAGGTGCGTCTTGCAGATATTTTGCAAGAGCTGCTTTGTTAATGTCACGTACATTTGCGGATGCATCATTCTTGTTAAAGGCAGAACGCATTCGTCGAATTTGCATATTTCCTTGACCAATATCCGTGAATGCAAGGAAGCTGTAAAATAGAGCACCTAAAACAAAAACTGGTATTGCAATTTTGAATGATTTAGATAAGATAACATACAGAAAGACCCCAGCCATAAAACAGACTAATGCTGTTCGAGTACCAGAAGCAAAGAAACCGTATGTACTAAATAGAGCTGCTATAAAAAAGAGAATTTTGTCTTTTTTTAACTTGGTCGTAATAGCAACAATATAAAATACAATTGTAGAAGCAGCAATAGAACAACCATAATTTGCTGCGTCGGAAAAGAATGAAAAATAGCGAATAGAACCACCAATTAAGTGAGTACGGGCACCTACGGCCATTAGCCATCCCCATTCAGTATCATCCCATCCAATATTTTGTTGGCGCCAGGTCCAAAAATCTGCTATAATAGCTAAATATGCCCAAACCCGCAATAGTTTCATGATGCGTTCAGGCGTTCGAATTAAATTGGTAATAAGAAAATATGCTAAAATGAATAACAGACTATAGAAGGTGAAATTCATAGCCCAAGCGCTAAAACTTATTGGCAACATGCAAGTCTCATTAAATAATTGTAATATTATATAGACACTCCATATTAAAATTGCCAATAACATTATATTTCCATATTTGGCATTAGTGTGGTCTCTAACATCCCAAATACAAACCATCAGTAAAAAAAATTGCGGCATGATCGTTAGGGCTGTAATTGGAATAGGGATGGAATAATATCTTGATAGTCCCATGATGATGTAGTTGATAATAAAAATGTACCAAAACACCACCATTTTGTGCCGGAAAGAAAACAATAGAAATACAATAGCAAGCGGAACCATGCAGACTAACGCATAGCCAACAATTCCCATGCTATAGAACTCGTATATTGCAAGTATAAATAGGAGAAAGAGTATAAAAACTCTTCCTCCTGCTTGGGATTTATAATCAGCAAATCTTTGCGAGAGACGATTGTTCATTATTTCGCATGATTATTTTCAACTGCGGTCAATCCCATCTGGGATATTCTATAGACGAAATTATTGAATTTAGTGTAAGGCGGCAATTGACCTACAAATTCTTCCACTGCATATCTCTGTGCTTCTGTGAGGTACATGAAGAGGGTATTCTGATCTTCCAACTGTGACTGCAGCTCTTTTAATGCTTTCTGGTCAACATCTTTCCATGTGCGGTTTGCTCGTGTCACCATCAAGTTTACAGTACCCATATTTAGAAGTGCAGGAGGTATTGAGTGGTCATCCAAATTCGGAAATTCTATGATAGCAATCTCGTTCGGAAGGAGATCAGGGCAGATATCCTTGATGCTCTTTGCCATGATAAAGCGACTGTCTTCTGCCAAGAAGTCTTCATCGTATGTGAGGCGACGTACCTGGAGTCCAATGGAAATCCAGTAGTTCTCCAGCTCTTGTGCAAGGTAGGTCTTGCCATTGGCGGCATCTGTAGATAACAAGTTTAATACATTCTGCTGTCCTTCTTTGAAATGGGGGAGCAGAGCTTTGCTTAACTGACGCATGGCCATGTCGGCAATCGTCTTGTTAAAGCGCCGATAGCGCAAGGTACTTTCTTTCGGGAAGCAGCCCATGACAGGAATCTTTGTGATTCGCTCAGAACGCATACGGTCGCGCAGTGTGCGATCGAGTAATTCGATGATGAAGAAATACATCGCCGTCAGGAGGAATGTCAGCAGGAATGTACCCAATAGAATAATTAAACGGTTGGTTGGCTGGGCATTCATGGGGAACATCGGCGGATTAAGGACACGAAGCGTAGCCGTAGTCATCTGGAGATTCCTTTGACGGAGGCGGGCTGCATTCAGTGCTTTCAACATTTCAATGTAATTACTCTCAATAAAATTGATATGGCGATCTTTACGGGTGATTGTAGCGCCAATCGGTGCATAATAGAGAATTTGTTTATCCAATTTCTGGCGCATAATATCCTGAGCACCTTTCTTGGCCTTGGTCTCTTCAAGGAGGAGTACTTGTTCCAACCAACGGCTAATCATATCGCCAGCTTTGACACCAGTCTCAGTGCTATAAGTACCTGCTTCGATGTCCTTTACAAGACCTCGGACATTAGCTGTGGCATCCTGCAACATTCGCTCTGCTTTTGCAAGTTCTAACTGGGATTCAACACCGCTTCCATTTCCTTCACTATTCATCAGACGAAGGTTGGAAATACGTGACTGAATGCGAGAGATATCTGTGATTTGATTCGTAAAGTCCTTATTGGCTTTGATAATCTTGGCACGATCGCCTAACTGGCGTTCCAAATAGTCCATCAACGCTCTTGTGGAGGTCTCATTCATCAACAGGGTGTTATCAGAAGTTTGTTGTGTCGCATCTAAAACTGTCAATTGTTTTGTTTGCTCTCCATAATTAATGATGCGTTTTTCTACGTTATAACGAATAAGATCATCCTCAGCATTGGTCAGAATGCGATAGAGACGGGCCACCTCTCGTTCAAAGAACTTGATGACGTTGTTGGTCTCTCCATAGCGTAAGGCAGCATACTGGCGCGCGAACACCTCGTTGAGAATATCCAATGTGTTATAGGCAATACCTGCGTCATTGGCAGAATAGCCAATGTCAATAATATCACTTTTTTGGAGCTGCAATACTTTTAAACGGGATGTGATATTGTTGATTCCAAAATAAGGATGATAATTCAAAAGACCAAACAGATAATTATCCTGAGAGGGGCGTTCGTAAGCCTTTAGATTGGCATAAGTGGCATTTTCGCTGTTGTGATTAATCAGTGCTTTGACATCAGCGGGTACGCTATTGTTCAACTGACGGAAATGCTCAGCAGAGATGTAATTATTATCTTTGTTTGGATTACCATACATCATGCAGCGTGCAAACAGGCGAAGAGACACCTCATGAATCGTTGCATCTGTTGAAATCAAAAGGATTAAGTTGGTAATGTTGGTTTGTGACTGACCGCCAGCAGAGCCAATACCTCCCTCAATATTATAGCCGGTTATCATACCCGTATAAATGGTGGTGTTGGTATCATAGACACGATCCATGTTACGCGTCATAAACCATGCTACAATCATGGCAATTAATGGCAATATGATTAAATACCAACGAATCTTATATAGAAAACGAACGATGTATCTGAATAAATCCATAGCTATATCTTATTGAGGGTTATTTTTTTTGTTTTTTTGCGGCCTTAGCTGCAGCTTTCTCCGCTTTTTTCTCCGCTTTTTCGAGTGCCTTTAGTTTCTTTTCATCGTCAGCAATCGCTTTCTTTATGCGTTTTTCGACGGCCTTGTTCTCTTTGGCTATCTCCTTTGCAGACTTATGTATTGATTTGTCTAAAGTGATTTCCGTCGTAGAATTTGTGATAATCGGCGTATGTGTGAGAATCTCTAAAGTTAAGATGTCTGTTGTAATTGTCGATTGTAGGGCTTGGTATTGGGTAACGACCTGCACTTCATGTAGTTTCGTCCATGCGTAGTCCTCAATGTTCATATTGCCATTCTCAAAATCTTCACGATTTAAGGCGCCAGCTCCTTGATAGGCTGCAGCTGCTTCGCCTTGTGTCTTCAGCGCAACCAAGTCGTTTGTGATTTTCACATAAAGGCTTGCAATCTGCGTCTTTAGCTGATCAAACATTATGTCTTTCTGGATAACTGCCTGATCTACAGCTAATCTTTTACGTCTTACAGCTGGTGCATAGTCTAAAATTGCTTCCAATGGTATGGAAAGGTTTACTCCAACATTCCAATAGCTTTGTTCGTGGCCTTGGAACTGATAAATCATAGGACTGGCGGTTGTCGAGTTGTTACCCCACATATCGGTTTTTCCATAGCTATAGGAAGCATGTCCATTGATGTATGAAAAAATGTGGCGCTTCTCTTTGGCAACTTCTGCCTGGGCAATCTCCCTTGCTTTTTCCAGAGACATCAACTGAGGATTGGCTTTTGCATTCTCGAACAGAATAGCCAATGGAGGAAGGTGGAATTCGGAGAAATTGATGTCCTTATCCTTACTTGAGTCAAAGAATCCCGCAGCAATACCACTCTCGTCGAACTGGGCGAGGGCAGTGGAACTGACGCCTGCGGTTACTACAATTACTAGTAGTCGTCTTAACTTGTTCATTGTGAAAGGTTTATGTTTTTTTATACGTTGTCTTTTTGAATGAATGCTGTCAGCGTGCGGAAAATAATCTTCATGTCGAGCATAAAGTTGTAGGTCTGCCCATAGGTAATATCCAGTTGCTTACGTTCTTCGGCTGACATGAGTCCGCCTTTGCCTCGTTCTTCTACCTGCCACAAGCCAGTGAGACCTGCCGGTGCCATGAAGCGGTCGATGCTGGAATCTACGGTGAGTTTCTCTGCCTCATAAAGGGGCAGCGGACGATTGCCTACGATAGACATATCGCCTTTCAATATGTTGAAGAGCTGCGGTAGCTCGTCTATGCTGTACTTGCGAATAAACCGGCCAACCTTCGTGATGCGCGGGTCGTTCTCGATTTTTACAAATGCGTTGTTGTTCTCTTCCTCTTTTTCCTTGTTGAAGTCCGTCTCGGAAACCACATAGTCGTCACCGACCAGCATGACCTCATCGTCGCTGATCATCATGTCTGACTCCATACCCATATCCATCATCATCATTTCTGCCTCGTCGCCGAGCGGTGCAGTAATCACACTCTGATGATCGTCTTCGGCTTTCTTGTCTTCTGCTTTTTCAGCGTATTGGTTGCCTGCTTCCTTCGCAACTTCCTTGAGGCGTTGCTCTGCATCGGCATACATTGAGCGGAATTTCAAGAAATTGAAAATCGTATAGTTTGTCCCGACTCGTTTCGACTTGAAAATGACGGGACCCTTACTCTCCAAACGGATGGCAATGGCGGTCAGGATGAATACTGGCGAGAGGATAATGATAGCCAACAAAGAGAAAATGATGTCGAAGAGACGTTTCCAAAGAGGAATCTTAAAGCGTAAGATGCGGTGTCTTGAAGGGGCTTCGTCGAAGAGCATGCTTTCACGGTCTGAGATGAACTGAATCTTCTTGTTCATCTCTGTAATAGAGGCATTTGCGTCGATTGTGTCGTTAATACCGCACTTCTGGTACATTTTCCTGTCATCCAGCGTCAGTTGGTGGGTGAGCAGGATGATATAGACATTCTTACATTTCTTTCGAAGATAGGTGATCGCGGTTATATCTTCAGTCTGTACTCCCTGTTCGTAGAACACAATATAGTGCTCGTTGCGAACATGAGGGGCACAAATAGTGGCGGCATCCTTATAGTTGTCGGCACACTGAACGAGACGACCGGGAATGTATTTCAGTCGCTCAATCGTTTCTTGATTCTTACCTAAATATAATACACCTATCATAATTATACATCAAGGAATAATCTTCTTGACGCGAATCTTCAATTCCATCGGGTTAAAGGGCTTTACGATGTAGTCTTCAGCCCCGATTTCCAACAAGCGGATACGTTCACTCGTAGAGTCCTCACTGGAAAGCATAATGACAGGAATGTGCTGGAACAACTCGTTCTGCTTAATCCACTCGAGGAAGTCGTCCCCGCGCATGCCCGGCATACGAATGTCGGAAATAATGAGGTCAGGCGTATTACCTGCCTGAAGCCATTTAACTCCCTGCAGTCCGTCAGGCAACCATTGCACGTCGTAATCGCTCATCAAATATATTGAGAGTACTTTTGCAATAGTCTCTTTGTCGTCAAGTATTAGTATTTTCTTCTTCATATATGAATATAATATTTCGATTGATATGCCAATAATTGGTGCAAAGATAAGCAAAATATTTTAATTGAACACAAAATTTGATAAAAAAAATGTCTTTTCATGAAAAAAAATTGCAAGAATCAGAAAATTGGGGGAAATTTGCAAGTAAAGCGTAATATAATAAAATATCATTCTTATAATTATGGCAAACAGATATCTATTAGGTTTTGATGTCGGTAGCTCTTCAGTGAAGGCATCGTTAGTCAATGCCGACAACGGCAAGTGTGTTGCAACTGCATTCTATCCGGAGAAGGAAGCTCCCATTATGGCTGTTAAGGCAGGATGGGCAGAGCAGGATCCTGAGATGTGGTGGGAGAATGCTAAGTTAAGTCTGAAGAAAATCATGCATGATGCCGGTGCTACGGCTGAAGAGGTGAAGGCAATCGGTATTTCTTATCAGATGCATGGACTGGTATGTGTGGATAAGAGTCTGAAAGCCCTGCGTCCTGCTATCATCTGGTGTGATTCCCGTGCCGTGCCTTATGGTGAAAAGGCTTTCAATGCCCTTGGTGCTGACAAGTGCCTCGGCCATCTTCTGAATTCGCCAGGCAATTTTACTGCCGCAAAGCTGGCGTGGGTGAAGGAGAATGAGCCTGAGTTATATAATAATATATATAAGGTGATGCTTCCGGGTGATTACATCGCCATGAAGTTGAGTGGTACTGTTAATACAACGGTCAGCGGTCTGAGCGAGGGTATGTTCTGGGACTTCAAAAATAATCAGGTTGCAGATTTCTTGCTTGACTATTATGGTTTTGATAAAAACCTGATTGCTGATATCGTGCCGACTTTCAGTGTGCAGAGTGAGGTCAGTACGGCTGCAGCTGCAGAGCTCGGACTCAAGGCAGGAACACCTATTACCTATAGAGGTGGTGACCAGCCGAACAATGCCCTTTCGCTGAATGTCTTGAATCCTGGCGAAATCGCAGCAACGGCAGGTACCTCTGGTGTCGTCTATGGCGTGTTGGGGGAGGTCAACTATGACAAGCAGAGCCGCGTCAATACCTTTGCACATGTGAATCATACGGCAGACCAGACACGTCTTGGTGTACTTCTCTGTGTGAATGGGACAGGTATTCTTAATGCTTGGACTCACCGTAATATTACACCTGATGTGGGCTATGCCGAGATGAATGACCTGGCAGCAACCGTACCCATCGGCAGTGAAGGCGTAACGATTATTCCTTTTGGTAACGGTGCTGAGCGTGTGCTGGAGAATAAGGAAATCGGTTGTTCTATCAATGGATTGAATTTCAATAAACATAATAAGGCTCATCTGGTTAGGGCTGCTCAGGAGGGTATCGTATTCTCATTCTGCTATGGCATGGAGATTATGCAACAGATGGGTATGGATGTACGTAAGATCCACGCAGGTAAAGCTAATATGTTCTTGAGCCCATTGTTCAGGGATACACTGGCTGGTGTGAGTGGTGCGACGATTGAACTCTATGATACCGATGGTTCCGTCGGTGCTGCTAAGGGTGCAGGTATTGGTGCTGGAATCTATAAGGATAATAACGAGGCTTTCGCAACATTGGATAAGCTTCAGGTGATTGAACCAGATGCCAAGCATCGGGAGGAATATCTGAATGCCTATGCGGCATGGAAAGAAACATTGAAGAAGAATCTTTAAGTGAAAAGCCCGCCAGTCGGCGGGCTTTTTATGATTTTATTGGAGGGATTCTTTATACCATTCGAAAAGTTTCCGGACACCATCTTCAATCTCTACCTTGTGGGTCCATCCCAGTGAGTGGAGCTTGGAAACATCGATTAACTTGCGCATCGTTCCATCGGGCTTGGAGGCATCAAACTCCACAACTCCGTCGAAGCCGACAGCTTTGACCACTAAATCGGAAAGCTCCCTGATGGTCAGTTCCTTTCCTGTGCCGACATTGATATGGCAGTTGCGAATCTCGCCCAGGCTGGGGATGGCACCACCACGGCCTGCAGAATGATTGCGATCGACGGCACCGTCTGTCTTTGCACCATAGTGGACGGATGAATATTTCTCGATGCCAATGATCTCGGAGAAATCAACATTCAGCAAGATGTAGACAGAGGCGTCGGCCATATCTTCGCTCCAAAGGAACTCACGGAGTGGGGTGCCTGTTCCCCAAAGTACCACCTTATTATTATATATACCATATTTGGCGAGAACCGTTAGAATGTCAGCGTCACTGTCGGAACCACTAATACCTTCTACGGGTCGTTTGTCCATGTCTGTCCTGATAGCCTGCCAGTTTTCGTCATGTATCAGCTTTGCAAGATATATTTTTCGCATCATGGCCGGCATCACATGACTGTTCTCGAGGTGGAAGTTGTCGTTTGGCCCATAGAGGTTTGTGGGCATCACGGCAATATAATTTGTGCCATACTGCAGGTTATAGCTCTCACACATCTTCAAGCCGGCAATCTTTGCTATGGCATATTCTTCATTGGTGTATTCCAATGGGGATGTCAGCAGGCAGTCTTCTTTCATCGGCTGTGGTGCGTTCTTGGGATAGATACAGGTCGAGCCGAGGAAGAGAAGCTTTTTAACACCATGTGCATAGGCCTCACTGATAACGTTGCATTGGATCTTCATGTTCATCATAATGAAGTCTGCACGATAGAGTGAGTTGGCCATGATGCCACCAACGAATGCTGCAGCAAGGACGACGGCATCGGGCTGTTCTTCGTCAAAGAATCTCTTGACTGCGACTTGGTCGGTCAGGTCCAGCTCCTTATGGCTGCGTCCGACGAGATTGGTATAGCCGCGTTGTAGCAGGTTATTCCAAATAGCGGAACCCACAAGTCCGTGGTGTCCCGCTACATAAATTTTGCTATTTTGGTCTAAAGTCATTCTTCCATCTGTGCTTTAATGAATAATTTCTTCACGAACTTCATGTCGTGCCTGACCATAATCTTTACGAGTTCCTCAAAGGACGTCTTATGAGGGTTCCAGCCAAGCTTCGCTTTAGCCTTTGCAGGGTTGCCCAATAACTGGTCAACCTCAGCAGGGCGGAAATATTTCGGATCGACCTCGACAAGTGCTCTTCCTGTTGCTTTGTCGTAGCCCTTTTCGTCAATGCCGTCTCCGCGCCATTCCAATTCTATGCCGACTTCCTTGAATGCCAGTGTGGCAAATTCGCGTACGGTGTGGTATTCTCCTGTAGCTATCACGAAATCGTCGGGCTCGGGCTGCTGTAGAATCAGCCACATGCACTCTATATAATCTTTGGCGTATCCCCAGTCGCGCAGGGAATTCAGGTTGCCAAGGTATAGCTTGTCCTGATAGCCTTGGGCGATGCGTGCTGCAGCCAATGTGATCTTACGCGTCACGAAGGTCTCGCCGCGACGTTCACTCTCGTGATTAAAGAGTATGCCGTTGCAGCAGTACATACCGTAGGACTCACGATAGTTTTTCATAATCCAGAATCCATAGAGCTTTGCCACAGAGTAGGGACTACGGGGGTAGAACGGTGTCGTCTCGCTTTGGGGCACCTCCTGAACCTTACCATAGAGTTCTGAAGTTGAAGCCTGATAGATACGGCATTGCTTTTCCAAACCACAAATCCTCACAGCTTCCAAGAGACGGAGAACACCTGTGGCATCAACGTCTGCGGTATATTCTGGAACATCGAATGAAACTTTCACGTGACTCTGTGCGGCAAGATTGTAAATCTCTGTCGGTTTTGTCTCGCCGATTATCCGAATCAGTGATGATGAGTCTGTCATATCTGCCCAATGCAGGTTGACGAGGCGCTTCTTCTTCATATCCCGAACCCATTCGTCGAGATACAAGTGCTCAATGCGGCCTGTGTTGAAGGATGAAGAGCGGCGGAGTAAGCCATGAACCTCATATCCTTTCTCAATGAGGAATTCTGCCAGATAGGATCCGTCCTGGCCGGTGATACCTGTAATAAGGGCTACTTTCTTGTCCATATATATTTATTCGTTTCCTGAAAAATTCTTGATGCGCTGTTCTTCTGAAAGCTTGCAGATTAACAGCGTGTCATTGTTCTCTGCTACGATATAGCCGTCAAGACCCTGAACGACCACTTTCTTTTCCTGGGTAGTGTGAATGATGCAGTTGTGACTTTCATAAAGACTGATTTCCTGACCAATGCTGACATTACCGTAGAGGTCTTTCTTGCTCTGCTCGTGGAGTGAGCCCCATGTACCGAGGTCGCTCCAGCCGAAATCTGCCGGACAGACAAATATCTCCTCTGCTTTTTCCATAATGGCATAGTCCACGGAGATATTGTCGCATTCAGGGAACAGGCGGTTGATCTCTTCTTGTTCCTCTTCAGTCCCATAGACGGGGAGGAGAGACTCAAAGAGTTTCGCCATAGCAGGCTGATATACACGGAAGGCATTGACTATTGTATTGACATTCCAGATAAAAATACCTGCGTTCCAGAAATAATAATTCTTCTTGATGTATTCTTGAGCTGTCTGAAGGTCTGGCTTTTCCCTGAATGAATCGACTCTGAAGATTTCTTTGTTGCGCAATGAACTTGTACTGAGGTCTGCCTGTATATAGCCATAGCCTGTTTCTGGACGATTCGGCTTCATACCCAGGGTTACGATAGAGTCGGTCTCACTTGTGAACAACATACACTCCTTGATAACCCGCTGAAACTCTGCCTTGTCAGTGACAATGTGATCACTTGGCGTGACAACGATGTTGGCTTTCGGGTCTTTGGATTTGATGCGCCAACTGACATAAGCTATGCAGGGGGCTGTGTTACGTCGGCATGGCTCGCAGAGAATGTTCCCTTCTGGCATGTCGGGTAGCTGTTCTTTGACGATAGCTGCATATTTCTGATTCGTAACTACCCAGATGTTCTCCGGTTTTACCAGACTGCCGAACCTGTCAACGGTTAATTGGAGCAGGGTCTTGCCTGTACCCAGGACATCAATAAATTGCTTTGGCTTGTCGGATGTGCTCATAGGCCAAAAGCGACTTCCGACACCGCCGGCCATGATTACCAGATGATTGTTTGTCTTAGCCATACCTAAACATTTTTATAATAATCGGCAAAGGTACACATTATTTATTAAATAAAAGAATTTTTAGGGAAAATTCTGTTTTTATGCGTTTGGCCCATTCTTTTTCTTCAGCTTTGACTTCAGGACGAAATAGATAACAGCCAAGATAATCAGGCCTATGACAGCAATCTTGATGTATTCTGCATATTCGCTTATCTTGTCGTTCAGTTGGTCTTCTGGTACAATGGCATGGAGATACCATCCCATAGCTGCCAAGATACTGTGCCATCCTCCGGCGCCGATAGTGGTAAACAGCAGGAACTTTCCGTAATTCATGCGGGCCAGACCTGCCGGAATGGAGATCAGGTGCCGGATGACAGGAACGAAACGTCCCGTCAATGTGGCAGCGACACCGTGTTCGTCGAAGTATCTTTCGCTTTTTTCGACTTTCTCCTGATTAAGCAGGCACATCTTTCCCCATTTGCTGTTGGCAAACTTATAGATGACAGGCCGTCCTACGTAGCGTGCCACAAAGTAGTTGATACTCGCACCGACATCTGCGCCCAAGGTTGCAAACAGTATGATGAGAAATACATTCAGGGAACCGCTGGCTGCATGGTAGGCTGCCGGGGTAACAACAAACTCAGACGGCACCGGTACTACCGTGCTCTCCAGTAGCATGAGGAAGAAAATGGTCGGATACCAGCCGAGACTATTCAGTATGTTTGTAATGAAGTTCATATTCTAATCGTCGTGTTTTTGTTTTGACATATATTCAACATAAGACTCTGGGGCCATTCCTTCTGGAAACAGACTGCCAAGGACGAGCTTTGCCTCTCGTGGGTTGCGTTCGACAGCCAGTTCGAGGTAGTGCATGAACTCTTCGTCTTTTTTCAGTTCCAGGCAGCAAAGGGCCATGTGGGAATAGCCTTCGTCGCATTCCTGACCTAAGTATTTGAAGAAAAACTTGAAAAGGAGGTACGATGTGGAATAGTATAGGTTGTCGTATAGCGAGATGATAATCCTGAACAAGGTCTTCGGCGCATTGTCAGAGAGCCGGAGTGCTTTCTTGAAAGCTTGTTCTGCCTCATCCTTCTTCATATTGGAGAGCAGGATATGACCTCGCACGATCTCCATGTTGACGTGGTCGCAGTCGAGATGCTCTGTCTTGTCTATATAATAGAGTGCATTGTCTAATTTGCCTTGTTCGCTATGCGCAAATGCCAGCTCTTGATAGATTTCCGGCAGGTACTGTGAGTCTGGTTTTGCTACCTGTTCTCCCTTCTCAAGTGCTGATATGGCTTCTGGAATACGTCCGAGATTGATGAGGCACGTTCCTTGGTGGAGATAGCCGAAGTCATCATTGGGCATCATCTCCGAGTAACGCTGAAAATAGGTGTAAGCTGATTCGTAGTTCCCGAGGTTGAAAAGACCATTTGCCTTGGAGAGAATGGACTCAGCGTCGTTAGGGTTGATGGCTATGGCATACTCGCTGCTGGTGATGGATGAGTTGTAATCCTCATTCATGAACTGGGCATTGGCAAGCGCATTCCAGTATCTGGTGGAATAGGGATTGTGGTCGATCAACTCGTTGAAGATCCGTTCACTGTCCTTGTATTTCCCCAGCCCGAAAAGCGTACAGCCCATCAGTTCCTTGAAGTCGTCAGAGTCGTCTCCTTTTGAGCGGGCTATCCACTCTAAGGCCTTCTTGTGGATATTATAGTCGGAAAAGATATTGGCCACATCATATACATAATCCATTAGCTCGTCGGGATAGACTTCTTTCATGTGTTCCCTGAAGAGTTCATCAGCCTCTTCTGTCTTTCCCTGACAGATCAGGATCTCCCCTTTGAAAAAGAGGGCCTCCAGAGTGTCAACAGCTTCAATGCGTGCGGCATAGTCTTCTGCGGTGTCGAAATCATTTTGGGACAAAGCCTGTCGCGCCTTGTAGAGTAGGGGGCCAACAGCTTCTGGATTGTATGTCAAGGCCAGTTCTATTGCTTCGTCGGCCTCACTATAACGACCGTGATAGTGGTAGTAGTCGGCAATGTCAGCCAAGTCGTCGGCATCCATATAGGCTGGATGCTCTGCCTTGACTGACTCTTCGTACTGCGTCAGAATTTTTTGGAATTCCTTACTTTCGAAATATGCTGTCTCGTCTGCCATTATTTATTGATCTTTGCCCAAGTGTCTTTCAGACCGACTGTCTTGTTGAAGACAGGCTTCTCAGGTGTTGAGTCCGAATCAGGCGTGAAGTAGCCGATACGCTGGAACTGTAGATAGGACAGAGGCTTCATCGTGGCAGCGAAAGGCTCTATATAGCAGTCTTTCAGGATGCTCAGCGAATTGGGGTTTATCATCTGTTTCATTGCTGTCACGGCATCGCAGTTCTGCTCTTCACGGAGGTCGGCCAGTGTGTCGCGTGGGTTTTCAACTTTCCACAAACGGTCGTAAAGGCGTACCTCAGCTTTCACGGCATTATGGCAGCTTACCCAATGCAGGGTCTTGCCTTTTATCTTGCGGTTAGAACCTGGCAGTCCGCTTTTCGACTCAGGATCGTATGTGCAGTAGATGGTCGTTATGTTGCCGTTCTCGTCCTCGTCGCAGGGATGCGCTTCGTCACACTTTATGATATAGGCGTTCTTCAGGCGCACTTCCTTGCCTGGGGCCAGACGCATGAATTTCTTATCAGCTTCCTTCATGAAGTCGTCACGCTCGATCCACAACTCTCGGCTGAATTCCACCTTATGTGTGCCGTCGGCCTCGTTTTCGGGATTGTTGACGGCCGTCAGCTGTTCATACTGGTTCTCTGGATAGTTGGTCAGTACGACCTTGACGGGATTCAGTACGGCACTGACTCGGATAGCACGACTGTTCAGGTCGTCGCGTACGGCACTTTCCAACAGGGCCATGTCGTTAAGGGCGTCGATCTTGGTATAACCAATCTTGTCGATGAATTTGATGATACTCTCTGGACTGTAGCCGCGACGACGGAAACCGCAGATTGTCGGCATACGGGGATCATCCCAGCCATTAACCAGTTTCTCGTTGACAAGTGCCAGCAGGTTGCGCTTCGACATCAGTGTGTAGTTCAGGTTCAGTTTGTTGAACTCAGTCTGGCGTGGACGGTTGTCCTCGATGTTGTCCGTCTCGCCCTTCCACTCTTTCATCCAGGTGACGAAGAGATCGTAAAGGGGACGATGCTCGACAAACTCCAGCGTACACCAGGAGTGGGTGACACCCTCGAGATAGTCACTCTGTCCGTGCGTGAAGTCGTACATCGGGTAGGCATTCCATTTGTTACCGGTACGGATATGGGGGATGTTGAGCACACGGTATATCAACGGGTCGCGGAACAGCATGTTCGGATGGGCCATGTCGATCTTGGCGCGAAGAACCAGTGTGCCCGGTTCGCACTTGCCGCTGTTCATGAACTCAAAGAGACGCAGGTTCTCCTCTACGGGGCGGTCACGGAACGGACTGTTGGTGCCCGGGCTGGTCGTCGTCCCCTTTTGCTGGGCGATGACCTC
>ODAI014741907.1_pt1 | contig 22960 bp, 21 predicted proteins | sample 1539321 | NCBI WGS metagenome assembly ODAI01 (sample SAMN02144231, study PRJEB22623) | gut metagenome | biome: sheep rumen | host: Ovis aries | place: New Zealand | reverse complement strand
TATTTCTCCTTTTTGGTGTTTTTATTCGTTCTATTTACTGAGTATATTATAGCATATTGGACTGGGATTAAAATGGGACTTTGAAAGTACCATATGGGAGGGAGTGTCACATTTAATGCGATGCGCCTGCGGCAAAATGTGTGTGGGGATGGGTGTGACTGTCGAGGACAAATTGGTGGGTGGGAAGGGTTTTTTGACTTAATTAACAAAAAATCTAGTCTTCGCAAAAATATAGTGTTATACTGTCCTCATATTTATAATCAACAATTGTACTATTTACTATTAGAAAGGATAAAAATAATGAATAATCTTCAAATTATTAAAGCAAAGAATACTGATTATTCTAATTATAATAAAGTAGTTTTTGTAGATGCCTCTGGAGATGACGGTTTTGTTTTTGATCGCGAAAAGGGTAAAAATTCATCTAGTATTTTTTTGGTATCAGCATTTATGACCACGCCAGATAATATTGAACATAATAATGAAGTCTTGAACTCTGTTAAAGACGAGTTAAATCTACCACACTCACAAGAATTAAAAAGCACTACTTTGAGAAGACACCGCTTTGCTTCTCAAGCATATGAGTGTTTTTCTGATCTTCGCGGGGTTGCCTTTTCTGAAATTGCCTTTAAAGAAATAATACTTAAAGAAAAACAAAAAAACAAAGATAAATCTAAGTATTCACAATTAGTCCAAGATGAAAAGAAAAAACTAAGTGGATTATCACATTCATTTCCATTTTATGCTCTAGAACAATTAAAACTCTTAAATCCTAATGATAAAGTATTGATTGTTTTTGATAATATGAAAACAATTGAGGAAGAAAGTGTATTGACTGAATTAAAAAACTTGATTTCTCCTAATATTGAATACGATATTTTGTTTGCTGATTCTAAAGATGATCGTTTTTCACTAATTCAAATAGCAGATGCTGTTTGTGGTACTGTGCGAGATTTTTTTGAGAATGAGAATTATTCAAAGAACTTTAAAATGTGTAAGATTTGTAAAATCGGGAAAAAGAAGTGTTTCAAAACTCCAACAGGTAAAAAAAGATTACGAAAAGTTAATATCAGCAAAAAGCATTCTATAATACTCGATTTACATTCACGGGATAAGGATTCCCCTTTTAGCGCAAACCATATGTTCTCAATTCCAAGTGAAGTATATGATAATTACTATTTTTTACATTGTATAGGCAACAAAAAAAGAAGTTAAACCTTTCCTCCCAGGTGATCACTTTACACCCTGCCACGTATTCGCAACATCTAACTTCTTTTTTCGTACTATGATTTTATATTATTAATATATATATGTCAATTACTTATTTTCGTTATGGTCTCTTTTTTATCACAAATACTATCTAAAAATCTACCCTTTAGTATCTGCATTTTTCACCAATTCGAAGACATCAATAATATCCGGGAATTCTTTTTTCCATAGGAAAGACATTTTATCAAATGTGCTATCGATAATCTCCTCACTCTTGTCTATTCTTTTGCAATCTGCTTTGTTCTTAATTATTCCTTCTACTATAAATGAAATTTCAAAAAGATTATCAACAACTTTTTTGTATGATTCTTCTTTTTCTTCGGAAAACCAAATTATATCAAATGAATCTCTTTTGCACTCATCTACACGTTTTTCTATTCCTTTACACTTGTTTACTAGCTCTTCTCTGTTAGTTTCATCTTTCAATTCAATCATATCGCCAAACCAAACAACTGTGCCAAAAACATTATAAGAGAATCTTTTAAACATTTCTGCTCTAGTTTTATGATATTGCAACACTGTAGTAATTATTACAACAATCATACTGCATGTTATTCCTACCATAAATTGTTGTAATAAGCCTATTATTTGTACATCACTTAAAAATAACTCTAGAATCACTGATATGATAGTAAAGGAAACTGCTATCCATCCTCCAAACACAATAATTTTTTGATGCATAGCTAATGTGTTTTTTCTTTTTATAGGTTTTACATAATTCTTTATTCTTTCAAATTTCATATGTTGTTTTAATGTCCCTTCGTAAATCGTTCAAAAAGTAACTTAACTCTATTTTTTCTATACTCTATAACTATTTCTTTATAATGCTTTTTGCGTTCTTTAACTGGCAGATCTATTTCTTCATAAATAGGATATCTTTCTCTGTATAAATTCATTATTGCATTTTGTTTTTTATTACTATAGCCTAAATAATCTATTAATTCATACCAATATTTAACCATACAATTTAATTCATAAATAAAACTGTCTATACTCTCATCAGAATGATCTTTCAATTTCTTCGAGGATTTCATTAAAGTAGGTCTCCTATTTTTAATATGATTTACTAAAGATAGAAGTTCAAAATCTAAATTAGAAAACAAATATGTTCTTACTGTATCAATCAAAATGTCATTATTATAAAAGGTAATCATTTTATATACCTCCATAACATCATAATCGTTATCTTTATATATTTTTACCCTTAGTGATTTTTGGTTTTTATCCACAAAATCATCGCATTCCTCATAAAGTACACAAAACTTGTTTACTGCATAATTTACGACCCAAAGCACCTCATCACATCTAAAGTCATTAACTATTCGTTTTTTACTATATATATTTTGAACAATAAAAACTATTATTATTGCGAAAATGCTACATATGACACCGCATACATACTTGTTGTTAATAAAAGTCACAATCCATTTTTGTCCATTGACTGTTTCTTCTCTAGAAAAGATAACCAACATAAACAAAACACATACACATACTATTCTAAATATATATTTTTTTACTCTAATTCTTTTACTCATAAGCTGTAATCCTCATAATACTTCATCATTTGTAAAACCAATTATTGTTTTCTTCATCCCACCTGAAACACTCCAATAGTTCATTAGCCTCAATTGAAATCGACTTCGCCAAATTAGCTGGAGAATGGAATTGCTTAGGGGTGTGCTTCTTTTATATTATAACATATGTGGGTTGAGTTTATATGATGTTTTTGAAATGCTATTTGGGGTGATGTGTGGGATTGTGTGAGAGGTGCCTGCGGCAAAATATGTTAACTCAAAAAAGTCAACTTTAAACAGATTTTCTGGTTAAAGTTGACTTTTTCTCTGCGATATTAATGTTTTTTGGATTTGCAACCGATTATAATAAGATTGAACTCTTATCAAACACATTTAAACTCTAGATCAAGCCTCATCATTCTCGTCTAAATTCTTATCCTCATCTTCCCAATTCTTTTCTATCTCGTTGCACAGTTCCTTATAGCTTAGTATTGGAAATGATACTTCCTTGTATCTGGACACCATCACTTTGTTAAAGCACATATATGGACATATTTCGTACTCATCAGAAGTAAGGGAAAGATCCTCCAGCACACTTTTGTAGTTTTTATTCATGAAATCTATTCGTTCTTGAAATTTTTCATCAAATTTTTTCTCGTTGAAAAACCGATTTTGTTGACGATACATTTCATAAATAGTCGAAACTTTATCGATCACTTTGCATTCAATAATCCATATCTTTTTGTGTACTGAATCTACCGCAAAAACATCATAATCCCCGAGAGATTGTGGATACTTCTTTTTGTCTATATCATACAGTTCAAAATTGTGTTTAACTAATACACAACCATGTGACTCAAATACCTTTTCCAAATCAAAAACAATTTGCTTTTCGTAGAATGCCTTCCATTCTTTTAATGCATCTTTTGTATTATCCATACCAATATCATATGGCAATCTAAATTCATATATGCCATTCAACCAATTTGCATGAACATCCTTGATTGTAACTGGAGAAAACAATACTTCATCGTCCATTATTAATAATGGTTTTGTGTCAAACCTATAATCACGCTTTTTACGATCGCCAATTGGCAAATAATCTTCTTCTTTTCCATCATGTGTCTTCAAGTATTGTGACTTCATTTCTAAAAAATTCAGCAATTTATCAAAATCTTGTTCCGTTAAAGATAATTTCATTACCTTTATAAAATCACCATAAAGTTCTTTTTTCGATACTGTAAACACATTGTTATATGAATCAATGACAATATCGTCTGTAAAACCACGTTGAAGGTAATTCAATAGATTCATAAGACTAATAAAACTAATACCAGTATCTTTTTGAAACGCTTCAATCGTTTTATTACAGTACTCATCGTCCTTTTCACTATTTCGTTTTAAATCTCCAGTATCGTCATACATGCGCTTATGTAATCCAGATAATTGTTTTGTGAAATCTTCATCATCTTCAACGTCTACATTATATTCGTAGTTGATAATAATATGTGTTTCTTCACCGGTAAAGTGACAAATATTAGCGTTGTCATCTAATACCACTAGCCAATTTGCATATGCTAATAAGTATTCTAAATCCTCAGGATCTATCAAATCATTTGACTCATGATCTACATAAAAATTTGATTCGATTAAATATAGCAGAGAACGGGCATCATGTTTTGCCGTTTCTCTCTGTTTTATTATTCTTTTTTGTGCATCTTCTTTCGTATTCGGATTGACATATTTAAAAGAATTATATCTTTCTTTATTAATCATTATTCCGTGTATTGTAGTAGCATAAATACTAAGTGTTTTTTTATGCAAATCTATTAGGTCATATTGTTTAATCTCCCTCTCAAAACCTTCAATAAGGGTTTTCTGCATTTTCCTTATTATTTCATTAGCTTCCTTACCATAATACTCACCCTGTTCTATTCCTTCAGCAAAACAAATCTTCGCAATTTCTTTCCTCACTCTATGATATGCATCATCATGAACCCTGAATGGCACGGCTTGATCTTCACCCCACTTATAGTCCAAGCTCACACTTATTACATCAACTTCCTTTTCATTATTTTTAATTTCATCTAGTTTATTAATAAGTCTCTCATAGAACTCTGGATACACTTCTTCAATCGGCTTAAATAATTCTTTAAAATATATTGTTTCAACTTGTCGATCTTCAGCCTGCATAATGTCTTCATATAGAACATCGCTATTTACACAATATCGAATAACGGTTTTATTTCTGCTACTATAGCAATCACTCCACACATATTTTTTAGAAGAATCATTTAGGAAATCATTCCCATCTATACCTCTAGCGTATTCAAGTGGCATAAGCATTACCTGTATTTCATGATTCTCTATACTATTATCAGCATTAAATATTTCCTCACATTCAATCATCAGTTTTTTATTTAATTCATCAACTAATTGTATCAAATTGCCATATTTTGATGTGGTACCAGTTTTGATATAAAACTTTAAATTATGTGCAAAGAAAATATATGAATCATTAGAAAATGACTTTAGTATTCCACCAAATCCCATACCATGTTTGTATCCATATTCATAGAAGCCAAATTCATCTTTTGCGATTTCCCAAGCAAAAGGGTTGTCAAGGATATAATCTTGATGATGAAATGGGAATTCTCCTAGTTTTTCACGGTAATAGTCAACAACATATTCATTCTCTGTATCGTGTCCTAGATACATTGTATTAAATATGATTGCACCTTTTGCAAATGAATGCCCATAATCTTTCCATGTTAAGAACTTAGTTGAATCACCTCCGAACCCAAGCAGCATTTCATATTCATCATCATTCTCAAAAGATAAATAATCAAATAACTCTTCAGTATTTTTCATAAAACATAGATAATAAATAACATCAAGTGCAGTGCATCTAAAGTAATTATCATCTGTCTTACCAAATGTGAAATAATCAGTTTCAATATTGGTGTAACTATTAAAAACAAGAAAGACTACTGGCAAATCTTTATTAATAGTTAAGCACCTAGATCTACCATCACCACTTTTACTAATGGTTTCAGCAATCTCTAGAGCACCCTTTTTGTGTGATTCTCTAATTCTTCTTATTTCTTCATTCAATTGCTCACTTTCATATTCGTCCCCGTTCATTGTAATGATTAGTCCTTTTTTTGAAAGTGCCACAAACGGATATGTTTTTGCCCCCTCAATCGGCTTATTATCCTTAACTCTTTGCACTGGAGTTAGTATATTTACCGGACCATCCAAATCAAACTCTGAAATTTTAAAAGCAAGTTTAATAATCCCTCTATTTGCCACCTCAGTCACTAGCTCTTTATCTAGGGTTTTGTGCCACTTATCATACAAATCCAAGAGCATCGATGTGTTAAACAAAGGAAGCAGTACATCTTCCTTCTTTACAAAATGCATTTTTTCTATTGGTAAATCTTCACTTGACAGAGTTTCATTTATTTTTGAAAGATTGTATTTATGGATTTCGTCGGAAAAATACTTATTAACTCTCTCAAACAATTCAAGCGAAGGTATGACAAAACGTTCATCGCTTTCTTCTGATACAATGTTTTCATTCTTGAAGAAATTAATTTGTCCAGAGTAATAATTAAGTACCTCTAATAACTCATCCTTCTTATCACATATTTCTGCTAAATGTTCTAAAAAGAACAAGCAACCAAAAACTTGATTATACCCTGTTCCAATAATGACATTGTATGGCCTACCATAGACCTTAATAACAACTTCCCCGAAATCGTCAATAACTGTATCTTCAAATGGTTCTGGTTGCATAATCGTTTTAATTTTTTCAACAAACTCACAAAACTCATCATATGTATTAATTCGTTTCTTACCTTCTTTATTGTGCTCACAAATTGATGCATTTAATGCTAAAGAAGATTCTAATGCCGATCTATTACCTATACATATATTCACACAGAACACTGCCTTTACAACATCATCAAAATCATATTCGTTAACTATGGTAACTAATTTTTCCATTCTTCCTTTTAAATTTATAAAACCTCCTAATTCTTTCATATATACCTCTCTTTATTTCTTTATAGTATTCTAATGGGACTTCTCATATGAGAAGTCCCACATAATTCCTTAGTGCATAGCGTGTTTATGTTTCGCTAGCACTTCTCCAGCTGCAGACTTAGCTTTTTTAGAAGCTTTTTTATTTCTCAAAGTCCTCGCCGCTTTTTTAAGTCTACTATTTGTATGTCTCATGCTTCTGCCTCCTCTCTATTAATAATTGAAGGCAAACACATAGCAAAACTGTTTGCAAAATGCAACAGTTTGAGTTAGACTAATCTTGGACGGGTAGTCTAATGCTATGCATTTGCTATCTATATGAACAGCCAAGTTTTCTTGGCTGTTTTTTATTTATAATTAAAATGGTAATCCATTATCCTCATCATCTTCATCATTCATAAAGGAATCAATGTCTTTTCTTAAATCTTTACTTATCTTAGGACGTTTTAAACTTCCCTCAATGGCACTATACAATTCTTCAATAATGTTTTTCATATTAGATTCGTAACCAGAATCACACAAGAACTGTTTTTCACCTTCTTTGTACATCCATATTTCTTTTCTAAAATCAAAAGGATATTCCCCATCTTTCAACTCTTTAACAAACTCATTACGCGTCACATACATAATGTACAAGTATGTATTACCTTTAATTTTGGCATTGTAACAATCCCCAATTATTTTTGTTTCATCGCCAAAAGAATGAGAATTAAAAATAATATTTGAGTAATCCGGCATAGGTTCACCATCATCTTCTAAGAAATAACTAGGTGAAAACAAAGGGTGAGATACTCCTCCGTCGATACTAATCCTTATATGTTCAAGTTCACTTTGGCTTTCTACATTCCAACCTAGCTTATCTACTCTTGTATCGCTGATTAGTTTTTCCAAGAAAGACACAATATATTTTTCCGTTTCTGTCATATCAACATAAGAAGAATATAATAAACTATCTATAGAAACATTCAGCATCTTTGCAGCTGTAGCAACAAAATTAATACTTGGTTCAGATGAACTTTCTGGTTTTTCTACTCGAGACATGTAACCGACTCTTACACCTGCTTTACTCTCCAACTCTCCGATTTTAATTCCCTGTTCTGAAAGAAGAAATCTTACATTTTGGAAGAATAATTTTTTGTCAAAAGCGATATACTCTTTAACTGAATTCTCTATGTCGCTTAATAATTCTCTAGTCTCATCCATTACTTTCGAGAGTGAATCCATATGAGTAAAATAATTACGAAGCATTGTTCTCTCATCTTCGCTGATATCATTTCTCTCCTCTAATTCGCTAATTAAGGACAACATCTCTGCTTCTTCATACTGATAATCAGAAAGCATTTTTATTACTTCTTCTCTAAGCCTTAGTAATTCATCCCTTTCTGATATTTCATCATCAAAAGAACTAATAAGATTTTTATATCTTTTTTTTATATTATTAATCAAATTTGCCATAATTTACCTCTATATTTCTAATAATTGTGAACTAATTATAAATTTTTCGAGCTTAATTGTCAATATTTAGAATGATGTTTGTGAGAATTTATTTTTTTCTATTATTTTGTAAATATCCTGCAATGATTTTTAAAAATAAAACCCAGTAAAGAAAAATGTTCTCTTTACCGGGTTAATTAACACAAACAATATGATGCTTTTTGTATTTTCTATAAGTTTTCATACTTCTTCGCATTCCCTTTAGCATCCTCCACTGGATACTTCTTCTCATTCATCTCCATCTTGTCATTCACTATCTGATCCACATCCAACTCAAGAACATCCAACATATCCTGGCAGTAAACTATCACATCAGCCAACTCTTCTATCACATGCTCCCTGTCATAGTTTTCTTCATCCCATTGGAAACACTCCAATAGTTCATTAGCCTCAATTGAAATCGACTTCGCCAACTTAGCTGGAGAATGGAATTGCTTAGGGGTGTGCTTCTTTTATATTGTAACATATGTGGGTTGAGTTTAAATGATGTTTTTGAAATGCTATTTGGGGTGATGTGTGGGATTGTGTGAGGGGCGCCTGCGGCAAAACATGTGTTGAGGTGGATGTGGGTGTCGGAGACAAATCGGGTGTGGGAAGGGGGTGTTGAAAAAAAGAAGCAAGCTCCGAGGAGCTTGCTTTTCTACTGCTTTAAAGTCCTGTTTATTTACTATCTCGCAAAACATTTTAACTTAATATTTCGCTAATAATCTCATAGTACTTAATAATACTTTTCCTGAGTTCTTTACATTTTCTATCTGACAAGGTCAAATAAGCATCTTTTTTCTTTTTCTTAAACTGATAAACTCCTTTTTCATTTCTTTCTCCTTTAACATGCGCAAGAGTATTCCTATCATCAAGCAAATTATCAAATTTACTAATAACCTTATATGTTTCATCTTTTCCCATTACTTTCTCGTATACCTTGAGTAAAATATGGAAGCTCTTATTTGTGTCTGTAATAGATGTATTATTTAATAATTCGGAAATATCATATTCTTTATAGTTATTCTTTACTTCATTCCATTTAAGATTCCCTTTATGGAATTCTATTCCAAAGAACTTTTCTATATCATTTGAACGCCCCTTAAATGATTTATGATAACTTCTAGTACAATCGTCCATTATACCTTTAACTTGATCTGGAGGAATCTTATCAAATAACAAGCGAATCTTTTGCTTAATAACTCCGTCTAATTCTGCTACGCATCCTAATACCAAGCCTCTTGATGCCAAAGGTGTATTAGAACGTTTTATCATTTCCATAATCAGTTCTTCTATTTTTCTTTTTATTTCTTTTTTATTTTCTTCCCTATGGGCGAAAAAAACTCCTTCATAACCCCCTTCTTTACGACACTTTCTTATTCTATCCTGATATGATGAGTAAAACAGAATATCAGTAACATATTTTTCTCTAATCTTAGCTATAAACTCTGGACCTTTATCATCTTCATCACTTGGACCAAAGTTCAAATCAACCAAAAAAAGATCAACGTCATCAAATGAATTCGAATCTAGTTCTTCCAATTCTTCAAATCTTTTATGTTCTAATAAATAACCATTCTTATGTAGTATTTCCTCAGCAATTTCTACATAATCCTCGTAAAAGTCTCTACTATCATCAAACACAACCATTCTATAGGTTAAATCTTGAAGCATATTACCCTCCTGTTTTTACAATTGTTTTTTGAATTTTAAAGTCACAGACACCCCTCTGCCCTTATTTGGAATTAACTCTATATCCCCTCTAAAATCCTCCATGTACTTTTTAGCATAATAAAGCCCTAATCCTGAACCTTCTGTTGTTGTTACACCAAATTCAAATAGAGTTTCTATATTTTTAATTGTTTTATCAATTCCATCACCATCATCGATAAAACTAACTATGTACTCATTCTTCTTAGTTTTGCCGTCTATTATTCTCAACGTTGATGCATTTGCTTTTATAGCATTTCCCACAATATTATCAATTATCATAATAAATGACACTGGCTTAATCTTTACACAACGACTTATTTTATCACTTAATTCACACTTAATATCTATATCTTTTTTTTCGTAAATATAATCCAGCACATCACTAACATATTCTTCAATAAATTTATTTAAATCTACTTGTTTCAAAGCGTCGTTATTATCAACGGTTTTTCCTGCCTTAGATATTATTTTTGAAATAGATAAAATTCTTTGATTTGACACCGATGCCTTTTCTAGTTTTTTCATTCCTTTGGCCGAGCCCTTGACTATTACATTTAATTCGTCCAAGTTTTCTTTAACACGATTTGACATGTTATATATACTGTGAATAGAGTTGAGAATATTTTTATCCTCAACACCACTAATATTTAGTATATATTTTGCTCGTTGCCTTTCTTTTTCAGCCATTTCTTCAGCTTCTTTTTTTGCTTTTTCTGCCTTTTCAGTCCTTGCCTCTGCTTGTTCACGCGCTTCTTTTTCTTTTTCTAGTTTTTCGTTCTGTTGTTTTTTCAGAAAAGCTTCATAATCATCATTCTCTTTTCTAATCTTTTGTCCTATTTCAATTCTAACTTTAAATAAAGAACTCAATATTGGTTCAATCATAGAAATCAACAATTCGACACGATCATCATCAAGAAAATCTTGTCTACTAGATGTTGCAATATCAGGTAAATCATCGTCATCCAAAATATCAAATGAAATATCCCCTTCTATATAATTTGACATAGCTTGCGTATTTGAATGCATTTCAAAATAATCAGCTACTGCTAGCTTGTTTCTAACATATATCCTTAGTCTATTCGAATTATAGACATTATTTCTAACATAATTTTTGTCTATTGCATTTTTAGATTCTATTGTAGAATGTATGCCAATCCAGCCAGACAATTTATAATCCTTTTTTACCAATTCTCCCTTTTCGTTTTTAAACTCTCTTTTACCCTTATACTCAAACTTGTTAGATTTCCAAACCACTGTAGGACGTTCTTCATTTGCAATATGCGGGAACTTTGATGCCCAAGTAAATGCTATACTCTCTTTAATATTATTATGATATCCTTTACTTGTATTATCATAAATGGCATAAAGGTTTTCAAAAGCAACTTTCTTTTCTACCTTCTCAAAGTCAACTTCTTCATTTTCTTTACTCTTAACTGCAACATAAATATTAGAAGATAATTCGTCTACTAAATAAAAATCTCCAAAAACACGTTTCAAAGCCTCTATTCTCTTTGCTCCATTTCTTCTAAGATCAACATCATTCAATAAAATGGCAGTTCCATGACTGATCTCATCCCATATCTTATTATTGACTAATGTAATCTTTTCGATGACTCTATCAAGTTTAGGAAAATCAGAATCTGCGTATTCTGGTAAATTTATCGCCCACCGATTTTCCTCATCATTTGAGTTTTTCTTAGTTATAATCGAATAATTACTAGTCAAATATAGAGCCGCTAACTTTCCAATTCCCTTTCGTCCCATAATATTTGCTTTATCTTCTTCCAGAAGATTTTCATCTTCCCTTTTATTTCTACCAACCCAAACATATTTACGAGCCAAATCATCATAATCCATTCCCGTTCCATCATCAATAATTTCAATAGTAGAATGCTCTTTATCAGACATATCAATATAAACATATACATTTTTTGCTTTTGCATCTAAACCATTTGCAACTAATTCTGATATAGCATTAGCTGCGTTACTGTATAGGTTTTTACCCAAAAGTTTTAAAGCTGCATATGAAAAATTAAAATAAATAGCATCTTCTGTATTCATTCTATTTATATCATTTTTTTCAATGTCTGATGTCATACTTCTATCCCTTCATAGTTTTTTCAATTTGATTTGCAAGTTTTATTGCCAATAACGGTGGAACCGCATTTCCTATTTGAGTTGTTACACTCGATGTTCCGCCCCTAAACTTAAACCAATCTGGAAATGATTGAATTCTAGCCCCTTCCCTCGGTGTTAATGCTCTGTTTTGTTCATAATGAATGCATCTTAATGCTGATGGCGAAGTCATATTATTAGTAATTGTTGGGGAAGGCTGATCTTCAATCAAACGCGCATATGTGTTTTGATATCCTGATGTCAATTGATATTTTTTATCAACTTTACCTTCTTCCACTAATCTATTAAAATCATCCTTGCCTTGTCCTTGTTTGACATTCATTATAACAGTTCGTATCTTGTCACCATAAGTTCCACAATAGTGCTCTGTTAATTCATCATTGCCTTTTCTCATTAGCCTTTGATAATCATTTTGAGGCGACTTACTGTATTGGCTGATAGTTTGGCTTTCTAGTACTGTAGGTAGATCCGATATTGCATCTTTTATTGTTAGTCTTGTGCTTTTATCAGTTTTTGGATATTCCCACTCCAAATCTAAATCGTTTCTAACTCCGACAACGATAACTCTCTCTCTACTCTCCGGAACACCGTAATCAACCGTATTTAACACTTCACAACTTATAGTATATCCGAGTCCATCTTCAATATTCTCGAATCTTTCTTTTATAATATCAATAATCTTTCTACCATGACCAATCACAACCGGATATCGTCTCTTACTTCCAGTATTCTTATTAACTTTATAATCATATACAATGTTTCCGTCAGAATCCTTTTTATATGTTGTTTCTCTCATTGATAAAATGCCTTTAACATTTTCAAAAAGAAACATCTTAGGTTTTACGATTCTTAATAATCTTAAATACTCTTCATACAATGTTGCTTTTTCATCAAAGACCCTTTGACCAACTGTACTGAAAGACTGACATGGTGGACCACCTATAATTAGATCAACTGGTTCTTCTCCCAATAACTGTTGAATATCTTTCTCACTTATTTTTTTAATATCTTCATTTAGCATCTTTATATCAGGAAAATTATCAGAGAATGCTTGTGCAGCATCAGAATCTATTTCGTTCGCAAAAACAAATGAATTTTGCCTATTTCTGACAAATTCATTATTTCTAAGCCTATAATAAAAACCAAAGGTAAGTCCTCCGGCACCCGAAAATAAATCAATAATCCTCATTTTTTCTCCTAAAATGGGCATTTAACAAAAAACCCAAACTACAAAACCTTTAGGGCCATGAAACTCTTTACAATAATCCAAGTTAATTTTATCACAATTCTTGTTTATTAAAAATGTTTTTTAATCTATTATTCATAATTATCAATATGTCTTTCTACTCTCTCAAAGTTCCCAACACTTTCCCCTTATATTCAAAATACTTATGACCTGGTATACCTTGCTTTTTCTCTTTACATTCTATTCTCCTCTTTTATTATTCGATTTCGGCGTGTACAGAACAAAACTTAAACATATTTGTTTAAGTTTTATATGCTTTTTGCCGTTTTTCTACATATATTATATAATTTATACTATTTTAGTAATCTCGTGTTACCATAATGTTGCCATGTTTCGTTGTAACACATTCGATTCCTAAATAATAGATATATAACATATATTTATGTTCGGTAACAAATAATTTACTATATTATTCCCTTCTAATGCATATAATAGTTTTCAAATGCATCATCTCTCTCTGCATAAAAATCCGTATCAAAAGATATCTCAATAAAATTCAATTTGTCTTCATCTACACTTATCAAAATTGGACTATCATTAACCAATTTTACACTCTCAACATCATAGTTACCTTTAGCCCTTTTTTTTATTACAACTTCAAATTCCGTCGATGCCGTTCCCTCTTCAAACTCCATCTGAGAAAATTCTTTCATAATGTATGTTTTAGTTTCACTATCCCATATAGAGTTTTCCGTATCAAACACCGTTGTTTCTCCATTTATCTTAGAATTTACATTTGCCTGTAAAATCATCTCTTCATCAGTGATTTTGACAGGTACTATATCTCTTGAAATGTCTACTATATCAATACTATTGACATCTACATAATCCCTCACATCGTAATCGGAAACAATATAATTTGCTTCCTTTAGAAATACATCTAATTTTTTTTCAATACTCGAACTAAGTTGTCGGAACACTTTATTAATTTCTCCTGATAGCTGATTTATTTCACGGAGTGTTTCATTTATATCACGAACAATTTTCACCGACTCACAATCACATAGAGATTCTTTCCAATCATCATCATTTGTAACAACAAGCAACGTGCACTCTTTTTTATTAACATAATCTAGAAGAGATTCAATTACAAAAGCATCTGGAAATTCACTTTTTTTATCGCGTTTTTTTGAAAAAGGTGGCTCATTATGAAAATATTTATCAAATATACCCTTAGGATTTGAATATTCTAAAACTTCTGCATCCTCAAAAAGCTCGTCCATTTTTTTTACAATTTCGCCACTATTGGCAATGGAATCTATTTTCTCATTTACCTTATCAACTTCGACACCTACATATTCCAATATAGACCTATTTCTTGCAATACTTTTTTTGGCATTGTCTATTTTTTCATTACACTTGGATAGATGTTTTTTTATTTCACTTAACAATATTTCATGCGTTAGGATTTTAATATTATTATTTTTCAAACTTTCAAATAATGAAGGAATAGAGTTACTCATCATTCCCATAAAATCATAATCTTTAGCCTCAAAGGCATTTGTATCTATTATTATAGTATCAAACATTTTTAAACCTAGTTCCTTTTTTTATTTCCAATACAGTTTTGCACTTTCAATATCTCTTTTTATTAAGTCAGAATAAGAAATGATTTTCTTATTTGCCAATTTTATCAGTTTTTCGATTTCGTCAATAGTAACTGTAGCACTATTAACTTTTTTACCGTTTCATATTCTATTCTCTGCTTCCTGCAGCATTAACGATATATTATCTTTAACCTCTTGAAACACTACTAAAGTAACATTATTATTCATAATTTTTTCTTTAACTTTATCGACACTGAAATCGTGAGTATCTCTTTTGTTTACAATTCCTGCACCTGTTACTTTCCAAGAGATTAACATCATTAAAACTCCGTATACTTCTTCGCATTACCCTTTGCATCCTCCACCGGATACTTCTTCTCATTCATCTCCATCTTGTCATTCACTATCTGATCCACATCCAACTCAAGAACATCCAACATATCCTGGCAGTAAACTATCACATCAGCCAGTTCTTCTATCACATGCTCCCTGTCATAGTTTTCTTCATCCCACTGGAAGCACTCCAATAACTCATTAGCTTCAATTGAAATTGACTTCGCCAAATTAGCTGGTGAATGGAATTGTGACCAATCTCTATCTTCTGTAAATTTTCTAATTCTATCTATTGTTTCTTGTTTCATTTATATCACCTCTATGTATTTGCTTAAGTATTCTTTCAAGTCTTTGTCACATACATATAAATATGTTCCCTTCATTCCGCGCGTTAAAAGAACATAGTATATGTTTTTTATGTATGATAATAAATCTTCATACTCTGCAGACTTTTTACCATTTTGATCATAGTATTTCTCTTTTCTGATTATGATTTCTTGCTTTTCTTTATCAAAGCCAATTTCATCTCCAAGTATTACGAACGCATAATTCAAATCATAACCTTGGATTGAATGGATACAACCCACTTCATCTATTGCATCTTCAGACATCACCCATCCTTCAGTGCAATGATTCCACATTTTTTGAACGCCATCTAGTTCTATGTCGAAAGAAGCACCTTTGTGTTTACTATTCCATGGCCAAGCATATCCAGCTACCATACGAACTAGAGTGTTTTCTTTTTCTTTCTGGTACATAAGATTGTTGAACTTGACGAAATCATTTATTATTGCAAATTCGTAATTATTAAATGCCTTCTTTTCTTTTGCTTTAACATTGATTATATCTTCAACATAATGAATGTAATCATTTCCACCTAATAAACGCATTTGTTTCAAAAGATCGTAGTATGTAACCATTCTCTTTTTTTGTTCTCTCTTCATCTTTTTGTCAAAACGCTCGATGTCTATTCCAGAAGGCCCAACTACCTGGAATCTATCATACATTATTACTGCTTTATCACATTGATGAAGAATCCAATCTAACTCATCATTTTCTGTAGTCAAACCTATTCTTTTGCAGCTTTTCTTAAAGGCGCCCATATAAGATATATTCTTGTATTGATGAAGCCTATGTGTTTCATCAACTATCAAGATGTCATATTTTTTCTTTGTAATTTCTGATGGACTTAGGATATCTGATGATTTTAGATTATATATACTTTTAAACACCTGCTTTAATGTTTTTCTAAGTGATGTTGGCGGTACTACAAAACCTATTTCTAAGTCTCCGTATTCATCACTATCTTTTAAATACTTAAGTAGATAAATGGCTAGTATGGTTTTACCACTACCTGGCATTCCATTTACTACTATTGCATTTTCTTTTCCTTCATCTAGTATCGCAAGTATTTCATCAATTGCTTCTCTTTGATCATCATTCAATTCTTTAAATGGAGAGAATTTGAATAAATCAGAATTTTCAAGTTCCTCCAATGAATGTTTTACAATTTTCTCTCGGCGAAGTTTATTCCATAGTTTATAAAAGTCTTCGTCATAGTGTTTCTTGTCATAGTATTCTTTGTCTGCTATTCCTTCGTTTCTGTTAGTTACAATCATCAACTCATCGGCAGCTATATATTGAATTAGTTTTGATTCGTAATCTAGTGTTACTGATTGATTGAACTTGTTAGAATAGATAAAACGGACTTTGTTGAATATATTTTTCTCTTTAGAAGAATGGTGTTGTTTCATTCTTGTTTTGACATGATTAGACTGACCTATGTATATTTGCTTTTCATTGTCAAGCAAATATAGCATTGGCCAGTTGTTAAGATATGATTCTTCACCATATTTTTCTTCTTTGAAGTTTCCTTCTGTGATTTCGTACATATTAATTCTCCATTCAACAAACTATATTATTTATAACAAATGAATACTTTCTCAATCAAAAAAAATATATCTTCTGATAGTTTTGACATTTCTAAAGTCCATGACTTATTTAATCTTGGATTAAAAATCCCCACTTTCTTAATTGTTTTAAAAACATCTCGTCCAGAATGTTGTCCCATAATCCAATACATCAAAACTTGTATAATATCTTTGCTATTTGGTTTATATTTTGATACTTTAATATCCCACAAAGTATCTTTAGTTAAAAAATCTCCATCTCCACTATGTACAGTAGTTGTATACCCACCATACTCATTAATTTTTCCTTCAAGCATTTTTTTATACTTCATTTCATCGGCATTAGGGGGTGAAAAATCAAAGCCATCCAAAACAACATCTCCATTTTCTTTAAATAGTTTTTCGCAACGAGATATCATTATTTGAATGTTTCTTACTGTTTTTTTATCTGGATTAATATCTAAACTACTATTTTTTAACATTGCATATGGATTTCTGTACCATCCATCATATGCAACTAATTTACAGGCAGCTTTAATAGATTCTGTATCGGCACCATTTATTTTTTTTATTAAAGAAATAGCCTCCTCAAATGAACCGTCTTTCCCATATCTATCAGCAAAAATTGAACCTCTTAAGGATGCTTTAAATGCATATGCTGGTTCTGAACCCATAATCACTCTTGTTAAATAATCAACTGCTAGACCTATGATTGAAGCTGGTATATTTTCATTGACTAACTCTTCATTGTCTCTGAAATTATGCTCATCGAATGTTGTAAGTTTAACAAGACCTCCTCTAGGCTGCTCAATTTCATTTATTCTACCTGTAACACTTGCCATAGCTTATCTCTCCCACATCCGATAACCTTGTCTCTTTGCCGAGTCATAAACAGGCCTCATATTTTTTGCTAATATTTCGTAGAACTTATTTCTACTATTTCCATCTATGTACAACTCCTTAGCCGCCCATATAGAATGAATATTATCCTTATAGCATTTCTCATACAACTCACGAATTACTTCTTTATCATTCTTTTCTTTATACATTTCGAATTGGTTTCTAGCAAACGGAATAAAGAACTTGTCCCAGTTTGGCAGCAAGTTACTCTTGCTACTATTTAAACTTGAATCCATCGGCATTAAGTTCCATAATTCATCATTCATCACAAAAGACCAAGGAATAAAATGATCTACATCGTAATTGGTTTTATCGATAGGATTCCCTGTAAAAACATCTTTTATTGGATTTAAATCTAATATAGCATTCCAAAGATTCCTCGCATTTTTTAGTTTTCTCATACTATCATCTAAGCCTGATAGTTTATAGGCTATTCCTGGAACTTCTGGATTATTATTTTGTAACCATTTTACTTTTTCATATTTAATCCATCCAAGTATTTGTACTGTGTTATCTTGTATTACCTTTTTCCAAATATGATTAATGTATACTTTTCTTTTAAGACCTAACTCCGTTCCTAATGTGTAAGGTAATATCTTATGTCTATTTACTGACTCAATATACCTGATTACATGGCTTATATTTTCCCAATTAACAGTCTGCTCTTCTCCAGCAAAAAATCCCGATAAAGCACGGTACGGAACCATTTGTGTTAAACGAACTTTATATTTATGTATTTCTTTATTATGCTCTTTAATGGCATTCTTGATTTCAATCTCAGAAGCATTGCTATTCAAATCACTTACTTCTAGTAACTTTAATACCACAAGTTCTAATGCGTCTCTATACTCTCCCAACACCATTCCAGTTAAGTGAACATGAAATTCTACAACAGAGCACCAAGCATTTGCTATCATTTCATCTATAAGTTCATCAAAAGTTACTTCATCTTTGTCTTCTGAAATCAACATCACTAGTGCTTCTAGCCAATAAAATTTATAACAAAAAGAAGGACTATTCATCATTCCTGAAAAGCCTTCTAGGTCTAAAGTATTGATGTAGAGTTTATCATCAATTTTTAAATCTAATTTATTATTCATTCCGAACCCTCTTTCGATATAGTATATCATATCGAGACATCCACATCAAAATAGGCACCCACAGTTGTGAGTGCCTATTACCAATCATATAATCAATCTAAACCAAGCAGTTGTTTTTTCTTGCCATCGAACTCTTCCTGAGTAATAGCCCCTAAATCTAATAACTCTTTATATTTTTTTATTTCATCTGCCGCACTACTTTTACTTTCAGTTGGTTGCTGAGTGCTTTGTTTCGATTGTGCTAGTGCTTCATGAATTCTCTGATTTATATTATGAGCATGTGTTTTTCCAACCATCACATTAAATGTTTCATTCATTGTATCGATTGTGATAATACCTACTAACAAACCAGCACCTAGGGAAACATCATTTAATCTGTCTGGCAAAACACTTTGGAAGGATTCTCCTATAATTCTTTTCTGAGCCATCATTATCCTCTTATTCGTTACCGCATATGCATAGTTATTATCGTGTTTTGTTATGGATTTATAATTATGCAACCCTATAAAACACATAATCGGCTCTTCATCAGGAGCTAAATTCTTCTCTATAAGAGAAAAGTGTTTCAACGCCCAATTACGAGTCATTCCCTGTCCAAATCCATTTTCAAGACAATAATTATACATTTCTTCTGCTGTTCTCATTTTCTTTCTCCTTTTGATTATTTTAAGTGATTAATAGCATACTGTGCTTCTTGAGCAGTAAACTTTTCGCCATACTGAGAGCACAACTGTTCATATACTTCTTGTCTTGACATATTCATATCCTCTGAATAATCTTTTGCCTTTTGTAGAGCATTCTTTTTCCAATTCGCCTTAACATGTTTAATAGCATAGTTGGCCTGTTTAGCGGTGAATTGTTCTCCGTATGCAGAAGTTAATTGCTCATATACTCCCTGTTTAGACATATATTGATCGTTTGCATAATCAGTTGCCTTATGTAATGCATTCTTCTTCCAATTTGTTTTAACATGTTTGACAGCATACTTTGCCGCCTTTTTAGAAAAACCTTCTCCATAGTCCGATGTCAATTGTTTATATAGACTTTTCTTTGACATGTATTGGTTATTGGCATAACTATCTGCTCGCTCTAATGCGGATAGATACTCTTCGGGAACATCAGGTTGAGTAGGCACTTCAACATCATCATACTCGTCATAAGTCTCTTCGATATCAGGTTCATCTACATCAATTTGAATGGACGATAGTATTTTTTTAAATTCTTTATGATAAAGATTTTTTTGTTTATCAAATGAAGTCATTGAAAATATTATTAGTTGACCATCCTCTGTTGAAAAGGCAAGCATTTCATTGGTTGTATCTGTATCCGACACATTTCCAGAATAGACTGCTTCAAATCCATTATAACCATTTAAAGACGCTTTTTTTAATGAACGTTGGATAAAATTTTCAACTCCACCTGATTTTACTCCATCCATTACCTCTTGCCAATTAGTCTCTTCTTTTAAATCAAGTTGATTCTTTTGGATGTTAATCATTAACATTCCATTTGAAGGATAATAATACATAAAGGAACTCTTCTCATCTCCAGCTTCATCTCCCTCTTTCCAGTCTTTATAAATATAAAAGCCCACATTCTTAAAAGAGGTCTTTTTCATTCCTTTAAAACTCTCTTTTGACCCATTCTCAACCACACCACATCCAAACAATATAACTGTAGCAAAAATAAGTATGAAAACGTAACTAACAATTCTTTTCATATTGTAAACCTCTTATATTCCGTTATCTATAACACACCTTACACGCTCTATAACCTTGACGTCTTGCTTTCTTTTTCTTCATCTTTACTACATGTGATCTTCTAAGAGTTCTACATCTTTTGCTTTTATGGTACTTCTGTCCTCTTGATGAAGTTGTTACATAAACGTATTTTGTCTTGGCCTGAACTGTCTGAACTCTTGTAACTGGAACCGCTGTCGTTGCCAACAATAGTGTAATTAATACTAGTGACACTCCCTTTTTTATACTTTTCATTTTTTCACCTCCGATCAATTTATAATTCTATTTTATATTATTATTTATTCTTATTCAATTCATTCATATAGCCCGCCGTTATTATACCTGCCGGGAGAGCTACCACAGCAACTCCTGCAAATGACGATAGCATAGTTATTATCCTGCCTACGGTTGTTATTGGGTATATATCTCCATAACCAACAGTCGTCAATGATACTGTTGCCCAATACAATGCTTCAAAGAAAGATTTAAATGAATCAGGTTCAACGTTATAAATTACCAAAGCAGACACTAAAATATAACCTAATGCTAATACTCCTACTGCTGTCAGCTGATCTTTGGATTTTTTCACTACCCTACCAATAATTTCAAAAGTTTTAGAGTATCTAATAGATTTAAAAACTCTTAAAACCCTCATAGCTCTAAGCATTCTAAGAACTCTTATAGCTTTTACTCCCTTATTCACAAGCGTTAGTGAAGGAAGAATTGACAATAAATCAATGATTGCCATAAAAGAGAACGGATATCTTAGAAATGATGTGATCTTTTTCTTTTGATATTTATAATCTGCAGTAATCCATCTCAAAATATAATCTATAATGAATATTGAAACTGTAACTTTATCAATAATTAACAATATGATTGTTTCTGTTTTGAATGCCAAGGGTATCAAACTCAAAATGATAACAACCATCATACCTATATCATAAATACTACTTATTTTATCGTTTTCTTTTGCTACTTCTATTATTTCATATATTCTTTTTCTCATATTATCCTTTCTTCCCGTACATTTACTTGTCTCAATCGTACCATTTAATGTGGCATTACTTCAAGTATTTTCATGATTTGAGTATCCATAACACACAAAAGCGCAACCTCTTTTCAGTTACGCTTAGATTATTATTTGAAAACTCTTGATGTTCCTTTTACATATTTTTTATATAACTTTTTATATTTTCTCTTATATTTTTTACCCTTTAAACAATCCTTATATTTATTTCCTTTCATAAAAGTGTATCCACAAGGCATTTTGTCAAAATACCAAATTAATTTTAGTTTTGTCTTTTTCTTATTTAATTTATAAACCCAGTATTCTTTTTTACTTGAGCCACCTGCTCCATGCCAGTGACCTTTAGTAATAAGAACCTTTTTCTTTTTATTAATTCCATAAAAAAAATCATATCCTAAATCAATTAATTTATTTTTCTTTATAGTAAAAACATTTACTAATCCAAGTTTAGAATCATATACAAATAGTTCCTTTATTCCATTCTTATCTAAATCGTATAAAAAATGTTTGTTGAATTTTATTTTTCTATATTTAAAGTATTCCTTAGGATATCCTAAATCAGCATACTTAAAAACAGACTCGCTGTTCCTAGTTACTTTTCCGTAATTTTTTTCATAATTTGGTTCTGCCTTAGTTGCTGTACTACACCCTACAAATAGTGATGTAACTAAACTCAAACAAAAAAACATAGATATTAATTTATTCATAGATATCCTCCTTTTTTAATGCTTATCTTCATTATATCACAATTTGATTGATGACATATTCATCTTTAGTTATGCACAAGTTGTCTGCTCAAAGGACTACGGTTTTTTGTAAAGTTCCAAAAAACGCGATTCTTAACGAATCGCGCTTTTCTCTAAATGTTGAAACTACTTTATCCAAAATGGTTCTAAGTCACTGATTTTGGTTTTCTTATTTACCTTAGTATATTTTTGTTTCTTTACTGCCTTATCCTTCACCTGTTTAAATTCTGTATCCCACGTTTTCTCTATATTACTTG
>ODAI014621700.1_pt1 | contig 22960 bp, 13 predicted proteins | sample 1539321 | NCBI WGS metagenome assembly ODAI01 (sample SAMN02144231, study PRJEB22623) | gut metagenome | biome: sheep rumen | host: Ovis aries | place: New Zealand | reverse complement strand
GATCCTGGTAGACACGGGAGGTGCGCTGCCATAGAGGGAAGGGGAATAAAACGGCCATTAGGACGATGACGTTTTATTTCGTATACACAAAACCCCTCTATTCTCGTACCAGATGCATAGAGATGCTCATATCGAAGGTTCATTCATGAGAGGTATAACATTGAAAAGCCTTTATTTTAAGGGAAATATTCACTTGACTTTATAGGGAGGAGGTTTTTCTATAGGAGCACAGATCACAGGTTAAAGGAGGCAGGTTTATGACATGGAAAAAACAGTTACAGGAAACGATAACATCCGCATCGGAACTTGCAGCGTACCGAGAGCTCTCGAGAGAGGAAAAAGTACGGATGGATGCTATTTTGGCCAAGTATCCTATGCGGGTCACGCGCTATTATCTGTCGCTGGTCGACTGGGCGCATTACGAGGATGACCCGATTTACAGGCTCTGCATTCCGACGATCCGGGAAGAGGATCTGTCGGGGAGCTTCGACACAAGCGGTGAGGGCAGCAATACGAAGCTGCCGGGACTGCAGCACAAATACAGGGAAACGGTGCTGGTATTGACGACGCAGGAGTGCGCTATGTACTGCAGGCACTGCTTTCGAAAGAGGCTTGTGGGGATTGAAGGGCAGCAGGAAACCGCCGCGGACCCGCTGGCCGTCGCCGATTACATCAGAAATCACCCGGAGGTGAACAATGTCCTGCTCTCCGGAGGCGATTCTTTCTTGCTTACCAATGAAGCCATCCGCAGGTATCTGGAATTACTGACGGAAATACCGCACCTCAATCTGATCCGGTTCGGAACACGAACACCCGTAACATTTCCGGTGCGCATCACAGAAGATCCCGAACTCACGCAAATTCTTCGGGAATACAATCATCGCAAGCAAATATACATTGTTACACACTTTAATCATCCGCGAGAAATAACGGAACAATCCGCTCATGCAGTAAGGCTTCTTCGGGAGGCCGGTCTTGTTGTACGCAATCAGACGGTACTCCTGCGGGGTGTCAATGACAACGCACAGACGCTGGCAGAGCTCATGCAGCAGCTGACGGCGATCGGTGTTGTTCCGTATTATATATTCCAGTGCCGGCCTGTCACGGGTGTCGGCACACAGTTCCAGGTACCGCTCAAAGAAGGGTATCAGATCGTCGAAGAAGCCCGCGGCATGCAGAACGGACAGGGCAAGAGTTTTCGGTTTGTCATGTCCCACCCGACGGGCAAGATAGAGCTCATTGGTCCGTATACAGACGGCCGGATGCTCTTTAAATACAATCAGGCCAAGTCGCCGGCGGATCTTGGACGGATCTTTACTGAAGAGCTCTCGGAGGAGCAGTGCTGGCTTTGAGCCGGTGCCACAAGGACGGTTCTTCTGACACCTTTTGGTGGTGTCACTGGGACGGTTCTTCTGACACCTTTTGAGGAGGTGCCACAAGGTTCTTTTGAAGAGGTGCCACAAGGTTCTTCCGACAACTATTGAAAGTGGGCTGCCGCATCAAGCTGAGGATTTTGAAAATCAGCGGCGAGATGCAGCAGCCCCTTTATATTCTGTGTATTTTGCCGGATGAAAGCAGTGTTTATGCGTTCTTGAAGTTGAACGCTGCTTTTCCGGGATAAGTTGCAGCAGCCCCGAGCTCTTCCTCGATCCGGAGCAGCTGGTTGTATTTCTCGACGCGCTCGGATCTGGTGGAAGCGCCGCTGGGAGCGGCCCCTCTTCCTACTGTGCCGTCCGCCAGAGTGACTTCGGCTTCAACGGTGGGGTTGCCTCTGGAATCGATGATCTGTCTTCCGTACACTTCTTCAATCTGTAAATAGTCTCTCATGTGTTCTCCTTTCAAATGGGCAGCAGTCTTTTGCCAAAATATGCAGACTCTTCCCGTGTACATCTGCGGGAAGATTGCCTGAAAGCATGTTTTCTTTCCGCATGCATCTGCGGAAAGCGAATTGTCAGGGAAAATGCGCATTCCTTCTGTCAAAAAATATAAAAGTCATAGGTGTTGGAGCCAATTAGTTTACACTAACTTTTCGCAAAATATTGAACCTAAAGGGATATGCCGGAACTGATCAGGATTAAATCCTTCGATTAATGCGGCGGCCCTCCTCATAAAAGTTGTCAGGAGAACCGTCCCCGTGACACCAAAAAGTTGTCAGAAGAACCGTCCCTGTGACAACTTTTTCTGCGTGGATTTTCAGAGCGTTATGCGTTAGTATTACATGTAAATAAAAAAACGAGTAAGAAGGTGTACAAATGGAAACAAACACAAATGAAGTCAAAAAATGGAAAACCGTCGCGATCGCAGCGATCCTTTGCGCAGTCATCGCGATTTCATCAGTACTTGTAATGACAGGAAAGGCCCGTGGGACCGCGCAGGCGGGCGGCAATGAGCCAGCAGCCACAGCAGCCGCCACCGAGACAGAAGCAGCAGCCGAAAACACAGCAGAAGCGGCTCCGGTGATCAGCGCGGCGGAGTACCTCTCCCTGTGGAACGAAGAAGCTCCGGCCAGGCAGCAGCTGACCGCATATATGGAAGCGATCACGAAAGAAGGAAGCCCTGATTTCATCCCCGTAGAAGACCGTATTGCAGTATTCGACTTCGACGGAACGCTGTTCTGCGAGACGGATCCGAACTATTTTGACTATACACTGCTTGTGTATCGAGTTCTGGAAGATCCCGAGTACAAAGACAAGGCCTCTGAATTCGAGAAGATGGTCGCAAACAAGATCGTGGATCAAAATACCAACGGCACTAAGTACGAGGAGCTCCCTGTGGAGCACGGCCAGGCGGTCGCATCTGCTTTCAAGGGAATGACGCTTAAGGAATTCAACGACTATATCCAGGAATTCAAAAAGCTTCCTATGCCCAGCTACGAAGGTATGACGCGCGGCGGCGGTTTCTATGAGCCCATGCTGCAGATCATTGATTACCTGAAGGCTAATGATTTCACGGTATATGTTATCAGCGGCACAGACCGTTTCATCTGCCGCGGCATCATGGACAACAGCCCGCTGGATCTTCCCAACAGCCAGATCATCGGCTCCGATGAGAGCGTTGTGGCAAGGCTGCAGAACGGTGAGGACGGACTGAACTATACCTTTACGGAAGGCGATGATCTGATCCTCGGCGGCGACTTCATCATCAAGAACCTCAAGATGAACAAGGTCACTGTGATCAATCAGGAGATCGGACAGCAGCCGGTGCTCTCCTTTGGCAATACCACCGGAGATGCGGCGATGGCAGAATACACCATCAGTAAAAACCCTTACAAGAGCCTTGCATTCATGCTTTGCTGCGATGATCTCGAGCGCGAGAACGGCAACATTGACAAGGCAAATAAGATGTATGATCTCTGCGAGGAGTTCCGCTGGATCCCGGTTTCGATGAAGAATGACTGGAAGACCATCTATGCGGAAGGTGTGAAGTACATCGGCAAGCAGGCCCCGGAGACGGAGGCACCTGCTCAGGAGCAGAATGAGGCACCCGCAGAGGAGCAGAACGAAGCACCTGTAGAGGAACAGAACGAGGAAGAGAGCGAAGAGCTGGATAATGCAGCTTAAAGGAGACAGAGGAGACAGGGGACGGTTCTCTGTCTCCTTTTTAGTTTAAATGTCACAAAGGCCTGACAGATTTCCGGCGGAGCAAGGAGCCAGAGAACCGTCCCCTGTCTCCCTGAAAAGGTGTCAGAAGAACCGTCCCCGTGACACCAAGAACCGCCCCCTGTCACCTCGTGTATGATATAATATAGAGAAACGGTGCAATCCTGCCGGGCGGAGGTACAGCTGTGGGAGAGAAAATGAGATACTGTCAGAATTGCGGTCAAAAGATTGACGAAGGCGCAGACTTCTGCTCAAAATGCGGAGCGCGGGTCAATCTCAAGGCCTCGCGAAAGCAAAACAACAACCAAAGCCGAAAAGCACTGCCGCCGCTGCTTCCTGTCCTTTTGGGATTTATTGCTTTGATCGCCGCATTGTTCATAGTATTTGTCGTCTACAAGCCGACGTACGGATCTAAACCGAATGGCGAAGGGACCGGAAGCGCGAATACAGCGCAGGAACAGGAGACGGCAGATCCGAACGCAAATGGTACGCCCGCAGCCGGCAAGGGCGAATTGTCGGACAAAGACGCGAGTATATACAGAATGATCGCCGAAAATCTGTTTTACAAGTATGGAAAACTTCGCACCAGCCGTTGGCTGAGTGGAATGGAAGAGTCGAATACTGCGTCTTTAGAGGTAAGAGGAGTTTGTTATCTCAGGCTGCTGGATTTTGACAACGATGGGGACCTTGAGCTCTACGCAGTCTGCAAAAATGAGGACGAAGAGTCTTACCGAGGAATCGTCTATTCTGTCGAAAACGGGACAACACCGATCTTTGACGCGCCGGTGAATTCGAACCTGGGATTATGGGTCCGGAAAATTGATCTGGTCCGAAAGGGAGATCAGCAGTATCTGGTCTATGTGAGAAACGATGAAGACGGAAGAGGCGGGAAGACGGTTGACCAAGTATTCGGATACGATCCGGATGACCCGGGCAGCTTTACATATACAAGGACCTCGTCGAGCAGAGAAGTTCATGGAAATGACGGGACATGGTATCCTGAGTGTATGATCCGGGACGACGCGGCCGGTGGGGAGTGGACCAAATACGAGCAGGACGAGTTTGAAAGAATTGAAGAAGAGTGGTGGTCCGATGCGGAGGTCGAAACGTCTCTGACCGTGTGTTCAGCGGACGGCCAAGTGGACCGCGAGCAGATGACCGCATTGATGAAAGAGACCATGAAAACTCTCACCGGAGAGGAAAACTACGAAGTAGAAGATACAACACCTGCGGAAACCGGTACAGAGTCAAAAGAGGAGAAGCCCGGCACAGAGTCAGAAGAGGCCGCTGCTGAGCAGAAGGAAGAAGAGGCTGCGGCCGAACAGGAAGAGGAGCCTGCGTCCAAACAGGAAGAAGAGCCTGCGGCCGAGCAGAAGGAAGAGTCGCCTGCGGAGCAGTCAGGCAGCAGTAATGAGCACGCTCCGTTTTACGGGATCTGGTGCAGAGCGACTAAGAACAGATCAGTGGCAGAGGATGCCGCTTCGGAGATGGAGGAAAAAGGACTGCCCGCTGAGATCTTCGTCTCGAGCGACTGGAGCAATATGAACTCGGATATGTGGTATGTGATATCTGCCGGTACATACGAAACGAAAGCGGAAGCAGAGAGCATGCTCCCTCACGTGCAGGACTACTATCCAAGCGCGTTTATCAAGTATTCCGGAGCATGGATCGGGAAGTGAACCGTCGGGAAATGAACAGTCGGGAAGTGAACAGTCGGATTCCGCTTTAGCAAGGAGAGAGTATTATGAAATGTCCTAGATGCGGGGGAAATAATCACAACGGTGCAAAATTTTGCCAGTATTGCGGTTTTCAACTCCAAGACTCATACTCGTCACAATACAAATATGCGCAGATCGCACTTTTGGCGACCGGGCTTATATCCATTGTGCTGATCGCAGTGTTCATTTTTTTATTGATGAAAAACGGAGATCTGCCCGGGTTTAATAACGGCACCACCCAGGAAGAAACAGCAAGTACAGGCGGGACTGCGGACGACACAGAGCTGGCCATGGACGACACAGAACCGGCTGCGGATGACACAGAACCGGCTGCAGATGATACAGAACCGGCCGAGGACGACACAGAACCGGCTGCGGACGATACAGAATCGGTTGTGGATGACACAGAAGCGGAAGATGAACAGTTGGCTTATGTAGAGTTTAATGACCCTTCCCTGGAAGCGGCGATCCAGAGAGCGATGGGAATCGGGAACCGTGACATCACTCCGGAAGAGGCCGCGAGTGTCACCGAGCTGGATCTGTCAGCCCCGGACAACAGTGACGGGGACATTCGTGATCTTACCGGGCTGTCCTATTTTACCAGCCTTAGGGAATTGGATATTTCCGAAAACAGAATATCGGATCTGTCCGAACTCAGCAGCATGTCGAGTTTGAGGATCATACATCTGCCGGACAACAATATCAGTGACTTAACACCGTTGGCAGGCCTGACGGATCTTGAGCGTCTGGACGTTGAGAACAATTCGATCTCGGATATCACGCCGCTGAAGAATCTCACGGAGCTGGTACTCCTGGATGTCAGACAGAATAATCTGAGCAGCATCCAGACTGTCCGGTATATGAAAAAGCTTGAAAAGCTCTATGTCAGGAAGAATTTTATCAAAGATGTCTCTGCCGTGAAGGGCCTGACAAAACTGACGTATCTGAGCATCGGCGAGAACGTCATATCAGACATCAGTATGCTGGGCGGTCTGAAAAATCTGGAATATCTGGTCGCATGCGACAACAAGATCAAAGACATTAGCGTTGTACTTCAATTGCCGAAACTTTCGTATCTGGAGGTGCAGGGCAATCCGATTCAGGACGATTCACCGTTAGATAAGCTGAGAAACTGCACGATCAAGCAGTAGGGTGTCACGGGGACGCTTGTTTTACAGGTGGTTATGCGGCGTATGATACTATGAGTTAAAGAATAACCATCTGATAAGAAAGGAGACAAAGAAATGTATTGTCCTGATTGCGGAAGCCAAAATGATGATTTTGCGAAGTTCTGTACCAGCTGCGGCGCGCTGCTTCCACAGCAGGCGGATGACAGCATGAGAAATAATGGGAACTACAGAGACTATAGGGATTATGGAAATAACAGAGATTATGGAAATAATGGCAGCTATAGAAATAACGGATATCCCGGAAACTATAGGAACGAGCTTTCCAATGAAGTGATGCCGGTAAGGCAGTTCCAGGTAGACGGAGATGTCGAGAATTCGCTCCGAAATCTGGTGCTGTCGCCGATCTTTTTAACCGGTGTGATCGCGCTCACTGCCCAGATCGTGCTCAGTATTTTTTCTACAGCAATAGGTTCTACGTATTATGCTGACCTGATCAACAGGATATTGTCGGCGTCAGATCTGAAGTATTATGATGACTCTATTTATTATGCGATCACGACTGCAGTGAGCGCAGCCAATGGTACCAATGTGCTTATTGCCGTTTTCACATCTATCCCCGCAATATTGATCGCAGCAGGGTTGTGGATCGAATATGTGTCGGCAAGAAACAGCATGCAGAGAATGACAACGACCGGATTTTCGATGGTGCGGGTCATAATGATCATCAGGCTCATTCTTGCAATACTTTCCATTGCTTTTCTCATATTTGTCACGGTGATCGGCTGCCTTGCACTCAGCAGCTTTACGGATGTCTGGGGCATTGTATTGGCTCTGAGTCTTTTCGTCATTGCCATAGTGGGGCTGTTGAATATCCTTTATTATGTGAAGGTGATCAAAATGATCGGCTCAGCGAATAATATCATCTTATTCGGGAATAAGACGGGATCGGCATCTATGTATGTGCTCGTGCTTACGATTATTTCAGCCGGAATAAGCGGAATTCTCACATTTACGTCGCTGGTATCCCTGAATATATTCACAATATTGTCCAGCGCGGCGGCAACGGCGGCAGCAGTTGCGTTTGTTATGCTCATGCTGAAGTACAACAGTATGAGGGATCGTGCGTATTACTGACGACGTCGAGAGGGTCGGCAGTCCTGCTTTTCGGAGCATTTTTTGCAAAATAGTGAATTTGTAAAAGGGGAATAGCCTTGAAAGTAAACAGAAGAAATATACACGTGATACCGTATCTGATGATAGTAGTCATACTCATTGCCTCCGTATTCACCGGGTGCTCTGCTGATGATGAAAAGGAAGTATCAGAAGTATCAACAGAAAAGGAAAGTACCAAGGAAGGGATATCTGAGACACTCCCCGACGAGGCAGCAAATGAAGGCGAACAGGACGGCGGCGCCGATCTTTTGGATGAGAGCGGAGAGGATATTCCTATAATTATAAACGGTGCTGAGATTCAATTGGGGAAGATGACGGCCCAAGAGATTGCTGACGCAATCGGATTGCCTAATACTGATAAGGAAAAAATCGTCAAAGTAAACAGCGAGGAAGACGTTGAATTTGACACAGGAAATGCAATGAGTTTCCTTACATTCCATGTGACTAATTACAACTCATACAGCGCCGAAGAAGCAAAAGACTGCTTGGCTATCGGTGTCATGTACACGGTGATAGGGTCAAAAGAAAAAGATGAGCTGCTCAGTTTTGCCGGGATCACGATAGGAGACACAGAAGAGGACGTTGTAGAAGCACTGGGAGAGCCGAAGTCTGTTTCTGAAAGTGATAGTTCAGATTACAAAGAGCTGACTTACAAATTCAATAGGCAGTTAGTGATCTTTACGCTGATGGACGGCGAGAGAATTAATAGCATTGCTGTTTCATTAACAATTGCTTAAGCGATGGTGTCACAGGGACGGTTCTTCTGACAACTTTTGAACCAAAAGTTGTCAGAAGAACCGTCCCTGTGACACCAAAAGAACCGTCTCTATGATACTGCCAAGACCGGATTCCTCTGAGAGCGAAACAGGGAGGTGCTGTCAAATGAGAATATGTCCCAGATGTGGGAGAGAGAACAATAACAATAATAAATATTGCGATCAATGCGGAACCGTTCTGGCTGGGATGGAAACATCCAAAAGCTCCAGGAAAGCATTTGTATTATTATCTTCCGTTACAGTCATATTGACAGTGTTATTTGTATCGGTCGTTGTTTTGCTTGTAAAAAGGACAGCGAGCCCTCCTGAAACGCCGTCGGCTGACGCAGCAACTGAGCAGAAAGCGGAGGAGGCCGCTGATGAGGATAAGCCGGAAACAACATCACAAGATTTAGCATTTCCGGAGGGGGCGCTGAGCTATAATAGCCATCACTACTACATATATGAGAACGATGCCGGAAATTGGTCCGAGGCTCTTGAAAAATGCAAAGAACGAGGAGGATATCTGGCGGTCATTAATGATGAAGAGGAGAATGAAGCCTTATTCGAATATATGGTGAACAACGGATTTGATGCAGTATATTTTGGCATGACAGACCGGGAAAATGAAGGAGAATGGAAGTACCTGTATGGAGATGAGTCCACATTTACGGATTGGGGATACAACAGTAAGGGCGTTTCGGAGCCCAATAATGCGGATAGCGGGGAGCAGTATGCGGAACTTGATATCCATATGAACGGCGGACATTGGAATGACGGAGAATTTGGCAGGCAGACCTATACGCCCGAAGGGGATGAATACAGAAATAAATATGCCTATATTTGCGAATGGGAGCAATGATTGATGGTGTCAAGGGGACGGTTCTTCTGACAACTTTTGGATCAAAAGTTGTCAGAAGAACCGTCCCCTTGACACTACAGTTTGTCATAGAAATGCGAAAGGAGTATAATTTACCGGTAAACGACATTTACTAGATGTCAAAACCAGAAAATCTTTTACAGCGCAGTCACAGCAATGACCCGTGTGAACAGCGGCCGGAACGGTATATTGCTATACGGTGAAACAAAATGAAAGCAAGCAGAAGAACAACCATATGCTTTATACTTTATTCATTTCTCTGGCTGGCCGTCTCCCTTTTCATTTACAGGTATTACCGTGAGGATGGCAGGAGCCTGTTGTGGCTTCATGATGGAGCTTATCAGCACTTTCCGGCCTTTTCATATGTCTGCGACATCGCGGAGTCTGTCCTTCACGGCAACTTTGACCTGAGCGGGATCCTGCCGTTTAATTATACGATCCTGCAGGGCGTTGACCTGTTTACAACGCTCAACAGCTACGACTTTGCGGATCCCGTCAGCTGGGTGTGCGCATCTCTTCTTTTCCTGTCAAGGCAGCACCGGTATGCCGCCATGGTCTTTGCAAAACTGTGGATGACCGGCGTATCCTTTCTGGTCTTTTCATTTGTCACTGCGAGAAAGAACATCCCTGCCGTCCTCTGCGGCGCTCTGGCGTATACCTTTTCGGGGAGCGTCATCTTCATGTTCGCAAGGCACCCCAACTATATCAACTGGGCGTATTTTCTCCCTCTCCTTTTGGGCGGGTATGAACTCTATAGAAGAAGCGGAAAAAAACGTCTTCTCCTGCTTTCCGTCTTCCTGAATCTTCTGGTGAGCTTTTACACCTTTTATATTGATGCGATCCTTCTGGTCCTCTATGTTTTGACAAGGAGTGCCGCTGCCTGGTCAAAAGATCGAACGCGTGCCGTTTTGAAAGCAGAGCTTGTACTCGACCTCAAGGCGGCGGGAGTGTGCACAGCGGGAGCGCTTCTCTGCGCTTTTTCTCTCTTCCCTACGATCTACGCCTATCTGCAGAATCCGAGGACCGGCGGGCTCAGTGGATACTCCGCTTCGGCTTTACAGTATGACGCGCAGTTTTACAGAGAAATGTTTGCTTCGATGTTTACTCCGTATGAATGGGCAGGCTACACTACGGTGATCTGTTTCCTGGGCGTGTGTCTGCCGGGGATATTGTACTTCTATACGGATCTTTCCGATGACCGTTCCGGCAGCCGCAGGGCACTAAAGATCTACGGTGTGGTCATCGCGGTCATGATGGGAATTCCAATGGCGGGAAGAATCATGAACGGAATGGGATATGCTTCCAACAGATGGAATTATGTGGCAGCTTTTGTCGCGGCGCTCATGCTGACGGATTCCTTCGAGGGACTGATCCGGTGTTCCGCGCGCAGGCGGGGGCTGATCGTGCTGGCGGGTCTTGTCTATGTGGGAGCGGTATGGTCCATGAAAGATGCCTTCAGCGGAGAGAAAAAGGATGCGGCCATGATCCTGCTCCTCGCAATTCTGGGAATCTACTTTCTGAGCGGCTTTGTCAGCGGACATTTTGTGAGAGCGGCGCTGACGGTCCTGACGGTTGTATGTGTATTTTTTCAGTGTTATTACTTTTATTCGCCTGATGAGGGGGCGTATCCGTCGGAATTTGAGAAGGCCGAAATTATTGACAGAGACTACACGGATTCTTCGATGCTCGTGTCGGGGCGCTCCTCGGAGAGGGACTTTTTCAGGGTGGAGAGCCAGGAGTACAAGGTCAATGCCGACGGGATCAACAAAATCAACGGAACAAGCGCCTGGTGGAGTCTTCTTCCAAGAACCATGCTCGAATACCTTGGTGCCTTTCACGCAAATACGATCGTACAGAACTGCTATTTCACAGGACTGGACACGAGAGCGCCGCTGTTGGAACTGGCAAGTATACGCTATTTCACGAAGCCGTCTGACAAATTAGGGGCAGTTCCGTACGGATTTGAATATGTCCCCGGCATGTCTGACGAAGAGTACGAACTCTATGAAAACAAGTATTTTTTGCCGATCGGCTATACCTTCCCAAGCTATATCAGCAGGAAACAGTTTGACAGCCTTGGCCCGCTGGAGAGGCAGGAGGCGCTCCTGCAGGGGGCTGTGCTCGAGGAGGAGGACGGCAGGGTTGTATCCGGTCAGATATCAGAGATCACGGCGCAGAGCGACGCTTATGAGCTGGAATTCGAGATCGGGACACCCGAGGACGCCGTGATCACCGAACATACTATGGAAGCTGACTGTGCCGACGCATCAGTGCCCCTCTTCGCGGATATCCCGGATGACGCGGAGATCTATCTTCAGATCGGCGGAATAGAGATCGATTATCCTGACGGCGGTAATATCAATGTCGCACGCAGGAACAGAAAAGCCGGTTTCCGGGTTGAAAAGGACGGAAAACTGACCAATCTATCCGACAATTGGCCGGTAATCCGGGATGGAATCACTTACAACCTGGGTTCAGGCGCACCGGGCAGGAACAGAATCACCCTGAAGTTTTCCAAAAAGAGCGGATTCACATATGATTTCATCAGGCTCTGGGCGGTGCCTATGGACACCTATGAATCTCGTGTCAGGGCGCTTGCGGAGGATGAGTTCAGAGATGTGCGAGTAGACGGTAAGAGTATATCGGGCTCTATCACTGCGGCACAGGACAGGATCATGCAGTTTTCTGTCCCTTACAGTGCCGGCTGGTCCGCTTTCATAGATGGGGAAAAGGTAGATACTATGCGTTCCGATATCATGTATACAGCGATTGTCCTTCCGGCGGGCAGCCACGAGGTTGAACTCAGGTACAGAACGCCTTATATGAGAGTGGGGCTGATCGTATCGTTAATCACACTCGCTGCGCTCGCAGGCGCAGTTTATGGCGGCAGGCGGTGTTCTGATAAAAGCACTTGGAGAGCCTTCAGATGTATATGAGAGCGATAATGACTCAAACTACAGAATGCTGACCTACCTAATGGATAAGCTTTTTTTTGAGTTTACGCTGACGGACAGTGAGATCATTGATGAAATCTCAGTTGGCTATTTTGATTATTAACCCATATAGCAGAATCGTTGAGGAAATATCTGGAGGAACTGTGTGATTATATTGTAGTATAAAAGAGGCGCTTAAGGCGGCTCTTTTATACTACAATAATAGTCGTTTATAGACTGATCATGAATTGCAGTATTACAATAATTGTTGTTCAGAAGTTCATGTCGAATTCGTAGAAACCGTTGACGTCAAAGGGGAGAAAAACATGAAAAAGCTTCTATCGATCATCATCTGTGTATCCATGGTGCTGGCAGGCTGCAGCGCAGGAGGCGGCACAGCGGGGACGGGTGCCACCGGAGACAGCGCCTCTGCAGGCGGAACTGCAGAGGTTTCGACGGAGACCGCTTCAGAGACTGAGGGGGCATCTGCTGCCGAGGAAGGAAACGGGAGCGGCAGCGCCGGAAAGCCGGCGCTGGAGGTGATCGGGGAAGAAGAGGAAGACTTCGACCGCGCCGTGCAGAACCGGTCATCGAAGAAGGCGGCGGATCCCAATGCCTATATGCTCCGGAACTATTCCGCAAAGGCAGAAGACACCACAGTCACGGATGTGACAGCGGACGAGCAGGATCAGAATCCGGAACAGGAACAGGGTGCAGAACAGTCCGGCAGCGGTCCGGCTGCCCCCAAAGCCTACACCGTCATGGTCTACATCGTGGGCTCCAACCTGGAGAGCCGGATGGGCGCCGCGACCAACGACATCGATGAGATGCGGGATTCGGGTCTTGACTATGAGAATACGAACCTGCTCCTCTATACCGGGGGCAGCCGCCGCTGGGTCAGCAGCATCCCCAATGACGTGAACAGTGTGCTGGACATGTCAAAAGAAGACGACCTGCGGATCGCCGCACAGACGGACATGTCCGCCAACATGGGCTCACCGGAGACGCTGGCGGAGTTCGTCAACTACTGCACGCGCAACTATCCGGCGGAGCACTACGCGCTGATCCTGTGGGACCACGGCGGCGGACCGCTGTGGGGCTACGGAAGCGATGAGCTGTTCGGCAACGACAGCCTGCTTCTGGACGAACTGCGTACTGCCATGGACAGAACGGAGTTCGGCCAGGGCAAAAAACTGGACTGGGTCGGTTTTGACGCGTGCCTGATGGGATCCCTGGAGAATGCGGCCCTGTGGAAGGACTACGCGCAGTACCTGATCGGTTCCGAGGAACTGGAAGCAGGCCGCGGCTGGGATTACCGTTTCCTGAGCACGCTCAACGAGACGCAGGACGCGGAAGAGATCGTGAGAGCGGTCGTGGATTCGTTCGGAAGCTATTACGAGGAGAACAAATCGGAGTTTTTCAATCCGGACGTGACTCTGTCCGCTATGGACCTGTCGAAGACAGAGGAAGTGGTGGGAGCTGTGGACAAGCTGTTTGCAGCGATGGAGCAGGGAATCGGAGAGGGCAGCTATGCATCGCTCAACCAGGCGAGGAGCCGCACCAAGGCGTTCGGGCTGGGAGCGACCGAAAGCATAGAAGAGGCCTACGACCTGCTGGACCTTCAGGATTTTGCAACTCAGCTGGAAGAGATGTATCCGGAGGAGAGTGCCGCCGTGTCGAAGGCTGTAGACGAGATGGTCATCCATTCCACCTCCAACGTGGAGGGAACGGGAGGCATGTCGATCTACGTGCCCGGAAACAACAAAGCGCTGTTCAATGCCTCGGGTGACCTGCGCGCCGATGAAAAGGAGCTGTCCCCGAAGTATCAGTCCTTTGTGGAATCCTATACGAATGAGTGGTTCGGCGAATCCGAGATCGACTGGCATCTGGCAGAGCTGCAGGAGGGAGACGGAGAGCTGACCCTGCAGCTGACGGGGGACCAGGCGGAGAATGTATCGCAGGCGTATTATGCAATACTTTGGCGGTCTTTTTCCGGTGAGTATCAAAAGGCGCTCGTCGATATTCCAATCGAAGCCGACGAGAACGGGGTGCTGCATATTCCCGCGGATCCTATGCTGGTGACAGTGGCTTCTGATACGGGTGAGTCCAGAGTTCCCTGGACATGCCGCCAGGTCAGCCGTAAAGGAGATGTGAATACGTACAGCACTTTGAAGACGTTCATATGCGCCGCTCATGAAATGACGATGGCGGGTTTTGACCCGGATATAGATAAAGCAGTGGACATTGTGATCAAAAACAAGGACGGAGAGCGTGAGACGGAAGTACAGGACATCGTTTCGGGATCTGTAAATGCCTGGAACAGCGGGAAGGGATCGATCGATGTCTCGCAGTTTACGACAGTTATGGATATGGGCGCTTACGGAAGAAATCCGGAACGTGACGAGAACGGGGAAATGAAGCCTTATTCTGAATGGGAGAACGGAGGGAGTTACAGCTCCGATCCCGTGCCGGTCGACAGCAGTTTCCGCTTTATCATGAAACCGGCTTCAGAGTTTTCCAGAGATTATGTCTGCCAGGTCGTGATCAGAGATGTGCATGACGGCGTACATGCATCTGAGATCAAAGATCTGAATGTCAACAGGACGGATGAGAATCTTGAAGAAGTCCCGACAGAGAACGGTGTGGTGCGCTATGAGGTTTTCGAGGATCATGCAGAGGTTTATGAATACGAAGGGACCGACAAGGAAGTTGAGATTGCAGAGAGTATTTCCGGCAAACCTGTGACGGTTGTCTCAGCCGGGGCATTTGGCGATAATTCGTCTGGTGATATGGAAGTGGAGACTGTCCACCTGCCTGAGACGATCGTGGAGATCGGGGATCATGCTATGCCGTATATGAAAGAAGTCAGGCTTCCGGACGGGTTAAAGGTAATCGGAACAGACGCATTGCAATGCTATGGAGCACCTGAAATTGAGATCCCGGACAGTGTGGAGATCATCGGCGCGTCTGCTTTTTCGTTAAGTGATCTGGAATCGGTGAAGCTCCCTTCATCGTTAAAGAAAATTGGCGCGATACCGTTTTACGCGTGTTCTGAGCTGCAGGAGATCTCTATTGACAGCAGTAATCAGAATTATAAGACGGTTGACGGCGTTCTGTATTCGTCAGACGGCAAAACCCTGATCCAATACCCGGCCGGAAAAGGCGGCACATACTCCATTGAGGAAGGAACGGAGACCATCGCATACGGCGCTTTTCACTTAGATGATTCAATCACGTGGTTTGGCAGTAGCAATCCGCTTTTGCAAGTCGAATTTCCGGAGTCAATAAAGACGATTCAGAATGGAGCCTTTAACGGCCGCTGCTATATGGAATCCCTTTCATTGCCGGATTCACTGGAGGTGGTCGGAACGCTGGCTTTTGGTGAGGAGTCTGCGGAGTTTGGCAATCATGCTGAAAAAGTGATCGATCAGGTTCATATCGGACCGAATGTGAGGGAGATCGGAATGAAAGCATTTACGCTCTTGAAGATCAAGGCGTTTGATGTGGATCCCGGGAATCCGTCATTTGCCTCGGTCGGAGGGTTTATCACGAACAAAGCGGGCGACACGATTTTGATCGTTCCGGAAGGATTGGGACAAAACGTGGTCATTCCGGAGGGAATTACCACGCTTCCCGAGCTGATCTTTGTGGATATGATTGACAGTACTGACTTTTACATCCCCGACTCCGTATTTCGATTTGACAAGAGCATCTTCGGGGATCCTGCGTATTCCGATCTGTCCAGGATCACGATTCACTGCTCGCAGGGATCTGCGGCAGAGGCTTTTGCCAATAAGTACGGGATCGCTTGTGATCCGAGTTTAGAAGGGAAAATATCCGCAGAGGACTTGTCTTTCCTTGTAGAGAAAAAAGAAGAAGGAGGACTTGAATATACCTTCCATGTGTATAAGGATCACGCAGAGCTGGCAGAACTTCATGCAGCAGAAAATGCAGGAGGATATATAGAAAAATGGGAAGCGCCGTCTGAATATAATGGGCTCCCGGTCACGGTATTGGGACATTTTGGCGAAGAGAGTGCCAGTTCAGTCTTTACCGGAATCACCAAGCTGATCGTACCGGATTCCGTGACGAAGATCTATCCTGAGTTCCTGCGAAGCGTCAGCTTTCCCGAGGCGATTGAAGTGGCAGAGGGAAATCCTGTTTACCGATGCATAGACGGCGTGCTGTTCTATGAAGACCATACGCTGGTCTATTATCCGGAAACGAAAGAGGACACGGAATATACAGTCCCCGAGGGAACCGTGACAATAGAAGAGGAGGCATTCCACAGTGGGACGCTTCAAAGCCTGGTGGTACCGGATTCGGTCACAACGATCGAGAATCGCGCATTCAGGTACTGCGACAGTCTTGTAAGCGCTCAGATCGGAACAGGTGTTGAGGTTATCCCGGTGCAGGCATTCGATGGGTGCGGCGAACTGGACAGCGTCACGTTACCTGAAGGCCTCAGAGAGATTCAAGCATATGCATTTGATATCATGGGCTCTAAGCTTCATGATATAGTTATTCCTTCAACGGTCGAGAGCATTGGGGGCAGCGCTTTCAGGGTAACAGAAGGTTTTGGAGAGATCATCCTTCCGGAGTCCCTGAAAAACATGGACTACTCTGCATTCAGTGTGGACAATTATGAAGACCAAAATGCGGTTTTCGTCCAGGAGAGCCTCACAATACCGGCAGGACTTGAGTTTGACCCCAGCATGCTGGACGGAGTACTGCTCAAGCGATTTGAAATTGCCGAAGGCAATCCCTACCACAGTGTGACTGAGGACGGAGTGCTCATGAGTAAGGACGGCAGGACCTTGGTGGCGATGCCCGGACAGATGGAAGGGTCGTACGAGATCCCTGAAGGGGTCGAGAGAATAAAATATGGAGCCTTTGACGAGGCCAACACATTATCGGATGTCTATCTTCCTGATTCGCTTCTTGATATAGGAAATCTCGGGGAGGACCCCGATCTGTTCGACGATGTAGAGGGCTGTTCCTACAAAATTCACTGTCACGAGGGAACGGAGGCTCAGAAACAGCTGGATGCGAACGGAATTGAGTGGGTGAAGATCGAGTGAGCGGGCATGAAAAAGAGGCTCGCATAGCGAGACTTGCCGCTTTGGGATAAAGACATTACAGGGCAGTGACCTCGCTGATGTACTATACAGCTAAGTAATGTACATAAACAACATGAAGGAGAAGTCAAATGCGAAGATCAAACAGGCCCTCTTTTCTACAAATAGCAGCGAGCGTATTAATAGCAGCGGTTTTCACTGTCTCCTGCGGAAATGCACCGTCAGGGAAAGACGAGACGAATGATGCGATGACTTCGGAGTATGCGGCTGAAGAAACATCTAATGATGATTCTTCCGATGACGCTTCGTACGACGACAATTCTGATATGGATGATGAAAGTGCGGATCCGGAGCAGTACGACGGTGCCGAAGACGCGGACGAGGACGAGGCGGAGGCCCCCGAGCAGACCTATTGGTTCTCCGGGCTGACGGCGGAGGAGATCACGGAGCAGCTGACGCTTGAAGAGAAAGTCAGGCAGATGCTGCAGCCCGGCTTTGACACGGCGAACGCTAGGAAAATGAAGAAGTGGGATTTCGGATCGGTATTCGGGATCGGGGACGGCATGTACAGTACAGCAGATGAATGGCGGGAGATCGTGAACCGATACCAGGAAGCTGCTTTGGCATCGAAGACCGGACTGCCCACGATTTATGGGCAGGATGATGTACACGGGTTGGGATATTGCAGCGGAGCAGTGGTCTTCCCGCACAACATCGGGCTCGGAGCAGCGGCTGACCCTGTGCTCATGTATCACATCGGCGCTGCGGTGGCGGATGAAGCGAAGCTGACAGGAATGCTGTGGAACTTTGCACCGTGCGTAGCCGTCAGCACAGACCCGAGATGGGGAAGGACCTATGAGTCCTTGTCCTCGGATCCCGCGAGGGTCAAGGCGCTTTCCCAAGCTTACACGGAAGGCCTTGTGGATAACGGATTGGTTGCCTGCGCGAAGCACTTTTTTGCCGACGGATCGGAAACCTGGGGAACCGGAGAGGACGGCAACCTGATCGACCGCGGCGACGCTGCGCTCAGTGACGAGGAGATTCAGGCGCTCCTCGATGTCTATCAGGGGCAGATCGATGCCGGCGTGCAGACGATCATGCTCTCTCACGGAAGCGTGAACGGCGTGAAGATGCACGAGAATGCGGAATACATCCGTATTCTTCGCGAGGAAATGGCCTTCGACGGGATGATCGTGAGCGATTATGAGTCCATCCATCATATCAGCGGCGACACATTTAAGGAGAAGCTGATCAGGGCGATCAATGCCGGCGTCGATATGCTGATGGAGCCGCATGAGTATGAAAAAGCTTATAAACTGGTACTGGAAGCAGTGCGGGAAGGCTCGATTCCGCAGGAGCGGATCGACGACGCCGTGTGCCGTATTCTGCAGGTCAAGATCGATGCGGGACTGATGGACGATCCGATGCAGGAGAACGTGGAGACAGAGCAGACGGAAGTCGGCTCGCCAAAATACAGAGCACTTGCGGAGCATGCAGTGGAGGAGTCGATGGTACTCCTCAAGAATACCGGCAGTGAGTCGGAAACTGCAGAAAATGGAACGACCCGTGCTGAAGAGGAAGAGCCGGAGGATGCGCGTCTTCTGCTTCCCTTAAGGCGCGGAATGAAGGTCTATGTGACCGGCCCCGCAGCAGACGACGAAGTCGTTCAGTGCGGCGGATGGACAAAGGAATGGAACAGTGTCTCAGGTCCCCTCACCGGTGTGACGACGATCCAGGAGGGGCTTAAAGAAGTCGGTGATGAGCAGGGGATCACTGTTTTGACAGATCCGCAGGACGCGCCGGAGGCGGACGTGACGCTTCTGTTCGTCGGAGAGCGGACCTATGCGGAGTGGTTCGGTGACAGTGAGGACATCAGCCTGACCGGGAGCCATGCGCTTGAGGGAAATGCAGCGGCCATTGAGGAAGCGCGTAGGCTGCGCGAGGAATATGGAATTCCTACAGTGGCATGTATTGTGGCCGGTCGACAGGTGATCATCAGTGATTATCTGGATGACTGGGACGCGGCAGTCATGTGCTACCTTCCCGGGTCGGAAGGACGCGGCGTCGCGAATGTGCTGATGGGAATAGCGGCCTTTCAGGGCACCCTGCCGATGCCGTGGTATGCATCGACCGAACAGATCGGAAGTGATGAGTGCATGTTCCCGGTGGGATATGGGCTGCAGACTGCCGATGCGGTTCACGAGGATTGAAACAAAAGAACTGCGTCGTGATATTATTAAAGAGACGCTTTAAGAAGCTCTTTTTAAGAAGTTTTTATACAATATCGCCGGAGGGAAGAAAACCATGAAAAAGCTTCTATCGATCATCATCTGTGCATCCATGGTGCTGGCAGGCTGCAGCGCAGGAGGCGGCACAGCGGGGACGGGTGCCACCGGAGACAGCGCCTCTGCAGGCGGAACTGCAGAGGTTTCGGCGGAGACCGCTTCAGAGACTGAGGACTCATCTGCTGCCGAGGAAGAAAACGGGAGCGGCAGTGCCGGGAAGCCGGCGCTGGTGGGGATCGGGGAAGAAGAAAAGGAAAATATTGACCGCGCCGTGCAGAACCGGTCATCGAAGAAGGCGGCGGATCCCAATGCCTACATGCTCAGGGACTACGCCGCAAAGGCAGAGGACGCAGCTGTCACAGACGGGAACGCGGAGGATCAGAATAAGGCGCCCAAAGCATACACCGTCATGATCTACATCGTGGGTTCCAACCTGGAGAGCCGGATGGGCGCCGCGACCAGCGACATCGATGAGATGCGTGATGCAGGCCTGGACTATGAGAACACGAACCTGCTCCTCTATACCGGCGGCAGCCGCCGCTGGGTCAGCAGCATCCCCAATGACGTGAACAGTGTGCTGGACCTGTCCAAAGACGAAGACCTGCGGATCGCCGCGCAGACGGACATGTCCGCCAATATGGGCTCACCGGAGACGCTGGCGGAGTTCGTCAACTACTGCACGCGCAATTACCCGGCGGAGCATTATGCACTGATCCTGTGGGACCACGGCGGCGGACCGCTGTGGGGATACGGCAGTGATGAGCTGTTCGGCAACGACAGCCTGCTCCTGGATGAGCTGCGCACCGCGATGGACAGCACGGAGTTCGGCAGAGGCAAAAAACTGGACTGGGTCGGTTTTGACGCATGCCTGATGGGGTCTCTGGAGAATGCGGCGCTGTGGAAGGACTATGCGCAGTACCTGATCGGTTCCGAGGAACTGGAAGCCGGCCGGGGCTGGGATTATCATTTCCTGAGCACTCTCAATGAGACGCAGGACGTGGAAGAGATCGTGAGAGCGGTCGTGGACGCCTTCGGAAGCTATTATGAGGAGAACAAGTCGGAGTTCTTCAACCCGGATGTAACGCTGTCTGCCATGGACCTGTCGAAGACAGAGGGAGTGGTGGAAGCTGTGGACACGCTGTTCGCCGCGATGGAGCAGGGGATCGGAGAAGGCAGCTATGCATCGCTCAACCAGGCGAGGAGCCGGACCAAGGCCTTTGGGCTGGGAGCAGCCGGAAGTGTAGAAGAGGCTTACGACCTGCTGGACCTTCAGGATTTTGCACTACAGCTGGAGGATATGTATCCGGAGGAGAGCGCGGCTGTTGCGGCTGCCGTAGACGATATGGTCATCCATTCCACCTCTAACGTGGAGGGAACGGGAGGCATGTCGATCTATGTACCGGGCAATAATAAAGCGCTGTTCAATGTCTCCGGGGACCTGCGCGCTGATGAAAAGGAATTGTCCCCGCAGTACCAGTCGTTTGTGGAATCCTATACGGATGAGTGGTTTGGCGAATCCGAGATCGACTGGCATCTGGAAGAGCTGCAGGAGGGAGACGGCGAGCTTACCCTGCAGCTGACTGAGGAACAGGCAGAGAATGTGTCGCAGGCGTATTATACCGTACTGCGGCGGGACGGGGCATATATGGCCTGCGCTATGCATAAGGTCCCGGTCGAAGCCGATGAAAACGGTGTGCTCCATATACCTGCGGATCCGATGCTGGTGACTGTGATGTCGGACACATATGCGTCTTCTCTGCCTTGGACATGTCTGCAGATCGGCAGCAAAGACGGAACGAATACCTACATGACGGCAAATACATTTGTCACTGCTGCAGGTTCGTTTTATGACTTTTCTTCACAGCTGGACGAGCGGGTCGATCTGACATTCAGGAACATAGAGGGAGAAGGTACAACGGAAGTGGTAGACGTCCTTTCCGCGTCAGGAAGTGTCGCCGGCAACGGGAAAGGCTCCGTTGATATGTCCAATTATACCTCCGTGATCGATATGGGAGGTTTCGAATACACGACTAAAAGGAAAGAGAATGGGGAGATCCTGCCCTTCAGGGATTGGGACAGTGCAGATGGTGGTCTTCGAATTGAAAGTGTTCCCGTTCCCGTTGACAGCAGTTTTCGCTTTATTATGAAACCGGCATCCGAATTCGATGAGGATTTTGCCTGTCAGGTGGTGATCAGGGATGTGCATGACGGTGTCCATGCGACGGAATGCCTGGATTTTCCCGCGGCCGCTTCGAGAGAGATCGTAGAAGAAAGCACACCCAACGGCACGCTTCAATATGAAATGTTCGAAGATCATGCGGAGGTGTACGGTTATCAGGGATCCGATGAGAGTCTGGAGATTCCCTCCGAGGTCGCAGGGAAACCCGTGACAGTGATAGCGGATTCTTCTCTGTCATCAGGAAAAGTAATCACCCATGTAACACTGCCGGATACGATCCAAGAGATCAGAAGCTGGTCAATGCCGCATGGACTGTTAAGCGTGGATATGCCGGAGGGACTCAAAACGATAGGAAACTATGCATTCAGCGGCTATTCTTCCAGGGAGATCCATATTCCGGACAGTGTGGAGTTCATAGGTCACGGGGCGTTTGAAGAATCTGCGCTGGAGAGTATCACGCTCCCGGCATCTCTTCAAAGGATCTGTGCAATGCCGTTTCGTGACTGTCCGAATCTGAAAGAGATCCTGATCAGTGAGGACAATTCGAATTATAAGACGGCAGATGGTGTTCTCTATACGGAGGATGGAAAGACTCTGGTCCAGTATCCGCAGGCAAAAGGGAACAGTTATGTGATCGAGGAGGGAACGGAGACGATCGCCTATGGTGCATTTGCCGTTATGTTGTCAGACAGTATTCTCAGCAAGGTGGAGTTCCCCCAGTCACTAAAAATAATTGAAAATGCGGCGTTTTATCGCTGTCCGCTTCAGGAGGCACCGGTTCTTCCTGACTCTGTGGAGAAGATCGGTGTACTGGCGTTTGGAGATGACCTTTCCGGCGGACACGCGGAAAATCCGATTGGAACGCTGCATTTGGGCCCCAATGTAAAGTATATAGGCGGAGAAGCCTTTTCCTATTTGGGAATCGATGGCTTTGAGGTGGACCCGGGCAATGAAGCATATGGTTCCTGCGGCGGATTTTTGACCAATAAGGCAAAGGATACAATCTTGGAGGCGCCCAGAGGCATTGGGCATAACATCATAGTTCCGAAAGGGATCACGACACTTCCGGATCAGGTCTTTATGACTTATGACCAGGAAGGAGATTTCTATTTACCGGACTCTGTATTTCGCTTCGGAAAGGATACGTTCGGATATGTGGATTCGTCATTCAGAGACTTTTCCAATATGACGATCCACTGTTCAGAAGGGTCTGCGGCAGAGGCTTATGCG
>ODAI013303004.1_pt1 | contig 22974 bp, 21 predicted proteins | sample 1539321 | NCBI WGS metagenome assembly ODAI01 (sample SAMN02144231, study PRJEB22623) | gut metagenome | biome: sheep rumen | host: Ovis aries | place: New Zealand | reverse complement strand
TCTGTTATACTGTTAATCATAGAGAGCACCTGCCTTTGTATTTGTTTTTTGTCGTGATTAAAACTATAACACAAAGTGGTGTTCTCTATTGCTTTTTCCTACAAAAATTTTACACTAGCAAAAAGGACCGGGCAGGCAGCTGTAAATCACAGCTTCCTGTCCGGTCTCTCTATCAGGACGCTCTATTAGGTGTAAACGGTTACTGCCGTATCTTTAGTCCTCTTTTCCCTCCAGGGAATCGATCAGGGCATTGGCCAGGGCCTCCAGCTCACCGGCCTTGCCAGCGCCAAGGGAAGATGCCAGGGATACCCGCTCGTTAAGCAGGTCCATATATTTCATTTCGTCCTCGATGAAAGCGCTCATGAGATCGCCGGACCGGCAGGCCCAGGAACCGTTCTCAATGATGGCAAAGGTACGTTTCTGGAAATTCAGAGCCTTCATATCCATGAGGAAATTATGCATAGCCGGATAGATTCCCAGGTTGTAGGTTACGGAAGCCAGCACGATATGGCTGTACTTCCAGGCTTCGGAGATGAGCTGGGATACATCGGTGGAAGATACATCATAAATCGCCACATCGGTCATACCCTTCTCACAGAGACGTCCGGCCAGGGCCTGGGCGGCATTTTCCGTGTTGCCGTACATGGAGGCATAGACGATCAGGACACCCTTTTTCTCCGGGAGATACTTGCTCCAGGTGTCATACTTCTCGATGAAGTACATGAGGTTCTCCCGCCATACCGGGCCGTGGAGGGGGCAGATATACTTGATATCGCCCAGAATGGGTCCGGCTTTCTTTAAGAGAAGCTGGATGTGGGGGCCATATTTTCCTACGATGTTAACCAGATAGCGGCGGGCGTCATCCAGCCAGTCACGGTCAAAGTCCACTTCATCGGCGAAGAGCTTGCCGTCGAGGGCGCCGAAGGTACCGAAAGCATCGGCAGAGAAGAGGGCACCGTTGGTGGTATCAAAGGTAACCATAGCTTCTGGCCAGTGTACCATGGGTGCTGCCACGAAGGTTACAGTGTGGGTACCAAAGGAGAAGGTATCTCCTTCTGCTACGGTAATCTGCTCATGCTCGTCGATACTGAAACCGAACTGGCGCATGAGAAGGAATGCTTTTTCGTTGGTGATGATCTTTACATCCGGGTAGGTCTTAAGGATGATATCGATACTGGCTGCATGGTCGGGCTCCAGATGGTTTACCAGCAGGTAGTCCAGGGGCCGCCCGTCAAGGACGTACTCAAGATTTTCAAGCAGCTGGCGGCAGCCTGCCCAGTCAACCGTATCGAAGAGAACGGTCTTCTCGTCAAGAAGCACATAGGCATTGTAGCTTACACCACGAGGAATCGGAAAGCAGTTTTCGAACAGTGCAAGCCGATGGTCATTGGCTCCCACCCAGAAAAGGTCATCCGTCACTTTTCGGATATTATACATACTGTCTCCTTTCTATATTTGTCACGATAAATAGGCTTTATGCTCTGATAAATATTTTATGTCCCAGCAAACAGCTGTTTATTCTTCGATGAAGTTCTCCTTAGGTTCTCCACATTCCGGACATACCCAGGTGTCAGGAAGAGCGCTGAAGAGGGTTCCAGGCTGAATCTCTGCCTCCGGGTCTCCTTCCTCAGGGATATACTCATAGCCGCATCCATTGCAGATATAGCGGGGACCGATGGGATCCGGTTTTGGCATCTTGGGTCGTTTCATCTTAACCATAGGTGGTGCCGGAAGCTTCTCACCGGTGTCGAGGGCGGCGGTAAGCAGGGGCAGGATTTCATTCACATCCCCAACGATTCCGTAATCACAGTTCTTGAAAATCGGTGCGTTGGCATTGGTATTGATGGCCACGATGGTGGAAGCATCCTTAATACCCTTGAGGTGCTGGATGGCTCCGGAGATACCACAGGCGATATAGAGGTTGCCCAGGAACTTCTGGCCGGACATACCAACATAGCGGTTCATGGGAACATACTTGAGGGTCTCGGCAACGGGTCTGGAGGAACCGATGGCCGCACCGGCAGCTTTAGCCAGGTCTTCAATCAGCTTCATATTTTCCTTGTCCCCGATACCCTTGCCGGCAGAAACTACCCGCTCTGCCTCGATGATAGGTGTGTCAATGGGGATTCCTACGGTGAAATCATAACCGTCTTTCTTCAGGGATTCCACCAGGCTGTCTACCTTTTCCTGGGCACTGCCGCTCTTAAGGATGATACCCTTGCGGTAGCCTGTTACACCCAGGGGCTTAGAAGGTCCCGCTGACCGGCGTCCCTTCTTTGATTTCGGAGGCTTTCCCAGAATATTTGCTGAGATAACCACCCGCTGGATCTCGTTGGTGCCTTCGTAGATAGTAGTGATCTTGGCGTCACGATACATACGCTCCACATCCATGCCCTTGAGATAACCGCTTCCTCCGAAGATCTGAACCGCGTCATTGGTTACCTCCAGAGCAATGTCGGAAGCATACATCTTGGCCATGGCAGCTTCCACGGCATAGGGCTCATGAGCCTCTTTCAGCTCTGCGGCAGAGTAAACCAGGAAGCGGGCATTGCGCAGCTTGGTTGCCATGTCAGCCAGCTTGAAGGAAATGGACTGCTGGAAAGCGATGGGCTTGCCGAACTGGACACGCTCCTTGGCATAGTTGACAGCAGCCTCATAGGCTCCCTGGGCGATACCCAGAGCCTGGGCAGCGATACCGATACGGCCGCCATCCAGGGTACTCATGGCAATCTTGAAGCCCTGGCCTTCCTTGCCTAAAAGATTCTCTTTAGGTACTTTCACATCATTGAAAAGCAGTTCACAGGTTGCGCTGGACCGGATTCCCATTTTGTCATAATGATCTCCGAAGGTAAATCCCTCCCAGCCTTTCTCAACAATTAAGGCACTGATACCACGGGTGCCGATATCTGGTGTGGTCACGGCAAATACTACATAAATGTCAGCCTCTCCACCGTTGGTGATAAAGATTTTGTTTCCGTTCAGCAGGTAGTAGTCTCCCTTATCCACAGCAGTTGTCTCAGTGCCGCCGGCATCAGATCCTGCGTTGGGCTCTGTCAGGCCGAAGGCTCCGATTTTCTCACCTTTGGCAAGGGGAACCAGATATTTCTGTTTCTGTTCTTCGGTACCAAAAGCAGCGATGGGGTAGGAACCTAGACTGGTGTGGGCAGAAAGGATGACACCTGTACCACCGTCCACTCTAGAAAGTTCCTCTACTGCAATCGCGTAACTCAGGACATCAAGACCGGCTCCCCCATATTCTTTGGGATAGGGAATACCCATCAGATCCATTTCGCCAAGCATTGCTACCGCTTCTGTCGGAAAACGGTTTTCCAGATCCATGGCAAAAGCCTGAGGTTTGACGGTCTCCTCGGCAAAGGCCCGGATCTTAGCACGAAGTGCTTCGTGCTGCTCAGTTGTTTTAAACAGCATACAGTTACCTCCTTTACATTTTGTTGAAATCTTGTTGATTCTAACTATATTTTAATAAGAAATATTATCATTTTCAAGAATATTAGTCTGATTGGGAATAGAATTTTTGCTATAAAAATTAAACAATTCGCACAAAAATATTCTGATAATAAATTATATATTGACTTATATGTATGATAATATCCTATTTTGAAGAATAACTTTTATAATAAACATATTCGTTTGTTTACGGCTTTATGGTAGAATGATTAATAAGCAAAATTTATAAGAAAAACTGTCCGGAAATCATGATATTTAAAATGTACAGGTGGTGTCGGTATGAAAAAAGCGATGGATTCTGTGGATTCCTGTCATTATTATAGTTCTGGGGATGGCAATTAACCATCTGACTGGCTGCAGCCTCCGGGAAACAGAAGGTATTTTCCATTTGATTGGATATTGTGGAAAGGAAACAGAAGGTATTTTCCATTTGATGGGATACTGTTCCCAGGCCATATAAAGATTTGAAAGGGAAAATTTCATATCCTGAAACATTTCGTCGGATTCAACTGTATATAAGGTGAAAGGCAAATACGTATTTGAATTTTACTATGGAAAGGCGGGAGGTGAATCTGTGGATAGAATGAAAAGAGCAGAATGTCTTCTTGCGGATTATGGGGATAACATACTGAGAATGGCCTATTCCTACCTCCATAATCTGGAGGAGGCGGAAGATATTCTGCAGGAAACATTAATCAGATATATGAGGTCAGCTCCGACTTTTGAGAGCGGGGGACATGAGAAGGCCTGGCTTTTGCGGGTAGCTGCCAATCTGTCTAAAAATAAGATCAGGCATAACAAGATCCGGGCCTATGATGAACTGAAGGAAGACCTGGTCTCTGTAGGTGCCGAAGACCTTAGTCATGTGTGGGATGCGGTGAGAGAACTGCCGGAGATCTACCGGGAAGTCATCCACCTCTTTTACCAGGAAGAGTATTCCACCAGGCAGATTGCAGAGCTGCTGTCCCTGCCCGAGTCGACCATTAGGGTCCGCCTGAACCGTGGCAGGAAGCGTTTAAAGAAAATATTGAAGGAGGAATATGATTTTGGAGAATAAAAAGTATCAGGATGTCATGTCCCGCCTCAGTGTTACGCCGGAGATGGCAGAAAGAGTTTTGCAGGGTATCAAGGATATGGAGGATATAAGGGACAGGGAAGCTATTAAGAGGTCCCCGGAAAATGTAAAGGAAGATCTTGGGAATGCAAAGGAAGATCTTGGGAATGCAAAGGAAGATCTTGGGAATGCAAAGGAAGATCCCGGGAATGTAAAAGAAGATTCTGGCATTGCAAAAGAGGATCTTGGAAATGTATATGAAGAACCGGATTCTGAAAAGAATAGTCCAGGCAAAGCAAATCAAGATAGCGGGCGCTTACTTAACTTTGAAGACAAAAAAACTAAGAGACCAAAGGGTAAAAAGAAGAAGTCCCGCAGATTTGGCCGCTTTAGCCAGATTGCGGCTGCCCTGGCCTTTTTCTTGGTTGGAAGTCTTGTCGGTGTATCCCTGGCCGGCCGGGGAAATGGTTATAATATGAGTCCGGCTATGGAGTCTGACTACAGCCAGGAGGATGGCGGCTATGTTGAGGAGGAAGAATCCTATAATTATGAGGGAGCCCAGGCTTCCGAAGATTATGATATGGCAGCGGAATCCGGCCAGGACAGTAGTAACAATTACAGCATGTCGGCAGCAGTACCTGACCAGGAAAAGACCGGCAGCCAGCAGGATGGTTCGGGACTGGATGGTAAGACCAGCCAGCAGGATACTACCGGCACAAAGGATAATACCGGAGAGACCAATGTACAAAATGGCCAGAAGCTGATCTACTCCGCCTCAGTCCGGATAGAAACGGAAGACTATCCCAAAAGCCTGGAAAAGGTAAAGACGGCGATCCAGAATGCCGGCGGCTATATAGAGTCGGAGAATGAGACTTCCTCATCCGGCTATTATGGTTATGATGGCGGCGGGTCCGCTACAAGCCGGCTGATGAGAAACGAGCTGGTCATCAGAGTCCCGGCTGCAGAATATAATTCTTTCCTGGAAGGGATGCCGGGAATCGGTTCTGTGGTTTCAAAGAGCCAGAATGTAGATAACGTGACCTCTTATTACCATGATACTGAGGTTCAGATCAAGGCTTTAAAGATTCAGGAGGAAAGGCTTCTGCAGATGATGGAGAAGGCAGTGACCATAGAGGATATGATCATGGTGGAGAACAGACTGACGGAGGTCCAGACAGAGCTTGATTCCTATGAGTCAGCCCTCAAGGGTCTGGATGACCAGGTGGCCTACTCCAGGGTAAATCTCTCTTTAAATGAGGTGAAAAAATACACGGAGAGCCCGGAGGCCAGCTTCGGTCAGAAGGCTAAGAGCCGGCTGCAGGAAGGCTTTGAGAATTTCGCGGAAGGAATGGTCAATCTGATTCTTGCCATCCTTTATCTTCTTCCGGTGATTATCACTATAACTCTTATTGTAGTCCTTGTCCGCTTTATCCTGAAAAAGAAGGGATGGAAACTGCCTTCCCGGAAAAAGAAGGACCAGGAGATGGACCCGAATGTATTTGATGAGTAAATTAAGAGAGATTGCAGAAAACACTAGCAGATCACTTGATAGAAAGCATTAGCAAATAGGATTATAATAAGCAGGAATAGCCCCATTTCTTCAAAAGGAAAAGATATGGATATTCCTGCTTTATTTTTATGCTTTATAGATTGAAATACCATGAACATGAGTCTTTTCACTGTATTAATTTCTGCTATAATGAGAATTGTCTATTGAGAAATTTTTATCTATTAATGAAGTTTTTTTTTATTTTTATTTGCCATAGATTATGATTTGTGAGGAGGTATGGCTTTGAAGGAAGAATGTTTGATCTGTAAGGCACCCCTGGAATATCTGGAATCGGATATCCTTATGGAGTGTGAGATCTGCCATAAAAAGGAAAATAGTAAGACCAGGTGTGTCCATGGACATTATGTATGTAACGAATGTCATACCCAGGGTCTGGATACTATTGTCGGGGTTTGTATGGAAGAGACTTCCAAGGATCCTATCGCCATTATGGACAGGATGATGAGTATGCCTTTCTGCCATATGCATGGGCCCGAGCACCATGTCATGGTGGGGGCCGCCCTGCTGACGGCCTATAAAAATGCAGGCGGTCAGGTCGATCTTCACAAGGCTTTGCTTGAGATGATCAGCCGGGGTAAGAGTGTGCCGGGCGGGGCCTGTGGGTTCTGGGGTGCCTGCGGGGCCGGGATCAGCAGCGGTATGTTTGTATCTATCATCACCGGGTCCACACCCTTGACCGAGGAGTCCTTTGCCCTGTCCCATCAGATGACGGCTGCCTCTCTTGGAAGGATCGGGGAGGTCGGAGGGCCCCGCTGTTGTAAGCGGGATTCCTACCTGTCCATACTGGCGGCCATTGACTTTGTCAGGGAGCATTTTGGAATAGAGATGGAGAGAGCGGAGGTGGTCTGCCATTATTCTGTACAGAATAACCAGTGCATCGGAAAGCGATGCCCTTTTTCCAGGGTAAATCATTGATTCCTATGGACAGTCATGTCTTCTTCCATGGTCTGAACTGAATGTACAGGAATTAAAAGATATAAAATGTAATCGGAGGTTAAATAAAATGTATAGTAGAAAAGACCTGCAAGATTTACTTGTTCCCCTGATTATTGAGCAGCTGCTGATTGTTCTCGTGGGGATGGCAGATGTCATGATGGTAGCCACTTTAGGGGAGGAGGCCGTAGCAGGTGTGTCTCTGGTAGATGCCATCAATAACCTGATTCTTCAGGTCCTTTTTGCCATGTCTGCAGGAGGAACCGTGGTCTGTGCCCAGTTCCTGGGAGGAAAGAAGCAGGACGATGCCAGGAGAAGCGGGGCTCAGCTGTTTTGTATGACCACCTTGGTCATGGTGGTGATTTCGGCTATATGTATTCTTGGGAACCGTGTCCTGTTATCCCTTATTTTCGGACAGATTGAGGTATCTGTTATGGATAATGCTTTAATCTACATGAAATTAACGGCCATGTCCTTTCCGGCTCTGGCAGTCTATCATTCCGGAGCGGCTATGTTCAGGGCTGTGGGTAATACCAGGAGTTCTATGCTGATTTCTCTGATGATGAATGTGATCAATGTCATAGGAAATGCTGTATGTATCTTTGGTCTTCATATGGGAGTGGAGGGTGTCGGTATCCCTACCTTAATCTCCAGGATCATCGCGGCAGTAAGTATCGTTCTCTTGCTCCAGAAAAAGGATAATGAGCTGCGGATTCCTGCCTTAGGTTATCTGGTTCCCGATGGCAGGTTGATTAAAAGGATACTGGCCATTGGTATTCCAAACAGTGTGGAAAGCTCTGTTTTCCAGCTGGGAAAGGTTCTGCTGCAGAGTCTGGTTGCCACTTTGGGGACCAGCTCTATTGCTGCATTTGCCGTTGCTTCAAACCTGGTGACCTATCTGTACCTTCCTGGCAATGCCCTGGGAGCCGGCATGCTTACCATCGTAGGCCAGTGCTATGGGGCAGGGGAGTATGACCAGGCCAGATACTATGCCAGGAAACTGGTGATACTGGATTATCTGATGCTGGTAGTTTTATGTACCATTTTGATTGCGGGAGCCTCCTTCTGGATTAGCTGTTATCAACTTTCGGGACAGGCGGCAGACCTGGCCAGGGGACTGCTTATATCCCATGCTCTGGCCATGATCCTCTGGCCTGTAGCTTTTCTCTACCCCTATTATTTCCGGGCCATAGGCAGGGCAGGATTCACCATGATGGTGGCTCTGGTTACCATGTGGCTTTTCCGTGTAGGCCTGGCTTATCTTTTCATCAAGTTCTTCCATATGAATGTTTTGGGAGTATGGTACGCCATGTATATAGACTGGGTAGCTCGTTTTGTCGTTTATCTCATTGCCGTAAAGAAAGATACTAGAAAAAGAGTGACCTGAAAAGGTCACTCTTTTTCCTCTTTTTGTTCCATATTTTTATCATGGATGATTTTCTGGCTGGAATAGAGACTGTAGCGGCCGGAAAGCATATAGCTGACGCTGATACAGACCAGGAAGTAATAGATGCCGTCGAAGCCGAAGAGTTCCGCGGCGATCAGCAGGGAGGCGATGGGGCAGTTGGTGACGCTGCAAAATACTGACACCATGCCCAGGCTGGCAAAGACGCCGGGGGAGAAAAATCCCACCAGCTTGCCGAAGACACAGCCGAAGGTCGCTCCGATATAGAAGGAAGGAACAATCTCTCCGCCTTTATAACAGGAGCCCAGGGTGATGGCTGTGAATATGATTTTCAGGATGAAGGCTTCCGGCCTGGCGTGCCCTCCGACGGCTTCCTCGATGATATGCATGCCGGCTCCCATGTAGTCTGTGGACCGGACTGCCAGATTGAGCAGGACTAGGAGACAGCCGGCGGTAAAGACGGCTGCATAATGGTTCCAGAAAGGTTCATGGAAAAATTTGTGAGCCTTCTTCAGGACGATGCAGAAGAAGATTCCCACCAGGGTACAGCAGGCAGCCAGCAGGATGGCCATGACCAGGTTATAGGGTGTCAGTTTGGGAACATAGGGCATGGTAAAATGCTCTGCTTCCACACCCAGAAACCGGGCGACCATGAGGCCTACCACTGCCGCAAAGCTGCAGGGTACCAGGGCAGCATAGTAGATTTCACCTACATTTACCATCTCTAAGGCAAAAACGGTGGCTGCCAGGGGGGTGCCGAAGAGGGCTGAGAAGGTAGCTGCCATGCCGGTCATGATGACGGCATTCTTGTCCAGCTTCCATTTGTTAAGGACGTGGGCTATGGTGGAGCTGATGGATCCGCCCATCTGCAGGGCTGCTCCCTCACGGCCGGCAGAGCCGCCGAAAAGATGGGTCAAAAAGGTGGCGAAGAAGATCCGGATGGCCACATACCAGGGGATACCTTCCTTTTTCCGGATAGACTCGATTACCAGGTTGGTTCCCTGGTCACCTTTTTCTCCCAGATGATAGTAGAGCCAGCTGATGGCCAGGCCTGCCAGGGGAAGCCCAAGAAAGATGCGTGGATGAGTGCCTCTGAAGGTGTTGGCCCAGACCAGGGCCAGGTCAAAGGAGGAGGCAATACCGCCGGCGACCAGGCCGGTGATGATGCCAAAGACACTCCAGCGCACAAAGGCCCTGATACTGGATAAAATATATTTCGTCTGGTCGTTCATGCTTCTGGTCCCTCCCTGCTAATTGCTATCTTAACCATATTTGCTATGGTAAAACCATTTCTTCTAAATAGTAATTTATGTAGAAAGGAATTTTTAATATATCCGTAAAAAAGAATACTTGTAATAAGGACTTCTTGGATTAAGAAACTTTTATATAAAGATATTCATATAAAAAGGAATTCTGTCTTTAAAAGTATAGGAATAAAAATCAACCACTGCTTAATAGACGATAAGCAGGCTTCTGTGGGTCGTTTATCTATGGGCAGTGGTTCTTTAAATAAAATATATCAAGGTCGTTCCCGCTTCTAAATATTTAAAAGGGTTGGATTTTACTAAGTTCTGTCCCTGGCTTTTTGTGCCTCTTCCAGGCTATTGAAATTCCTGCCGGAAACTGAGATAATAAGAAATCAGTATTAGGAAGGAGAACGGACTATGAACATTTCCCAGATCAGATATGTATTGGAGACAGCGGCTTCTTCCTCCATCCGGGAGGCGGCGACCAGGCTTTTTATATCCCAGCCGGCCCTTTCGGCCAGCATAAAGGAGCTGGAGGATGAGCTGGGTATACTGATATTTGAGAGAAGTAATAAGGGGATTTCCCTTACAGATGAAGGAAGGGAATTTGTCACCTATGCCAAAAAGGTGGTTAGCCAGTATGAGATTATGGAAGACAGATACCTTTCCAAAGACAGTGACAAAGAGAGATTTTCCGTGTCCACCCAGCATTATAATTTTTCCATCAAGGCCTTTACCCGGCTTCTGAAAAGATTTGACCCTGAAAAGTTTGTCTTTTCCATCCATGAGACCAGGACCCGGCATGTCCTGGAGGATGTGAGGACCATGAAGAGCGAGGTGGGGATCATCTCCTTTTCCGGGGCCAATGAGGGAGTGATCAAGAAGCTGATCAGGGACTATGGCCTGGTATTTACTCCCCTCATGCGGCGGGAGACCTATATCTATGTATGGGAGGACCACGAATTGGCCGGGCGTACGGAGATTTCCATAGAAGAGCTGGGTGATTACCCCTGTGTGTCCTTTGACCAGAGCGATGACAGTAACTTTTATCTGACAGAGGAGGCCATGGCCGACTATGATTTTAAAAAGCTGGTCAAGTCGGATGACAGGGCCACCTCCATGGAAATTATTGCAGAACTTCACGGTTATTCCATTGGCTCAGGAATGCTGTCGGAGGAGGATGCCATCCTGAAGGGTCTGGTTTCCATTAAGTTGAAAGAAGAGGATCCCCTGACCATAGGTTATATCGTCAGGAAGGGGACAATCATGTCCATGTATGGGAAGGCTTATGTGGAGGAATTATTAAGATTCAAGGAATTATAGGGTTCAGGTCTCTTGCCGTCAACCTGACAAGACACCTGACATACTTATATCTTGACATGTCATGGGTTTTTGCTAAAATAGAGACTGACACCAGCCTGCAGACGGCAGATGGTGTGAATCTCAGGAGAAACTAAAAAAAAGGGAGAGATAGCAAATGGATAAAAAGGAGTTGCAGGCGGAGATTCTGCGGCTGAAAAAAGAAAAGGATATCTGTATTCTGGCCCATGCCTACCAGGACCATGAGCTCTGGGAAGTGGCGGATTACATGGGAGATTCCTTTGGCCTTAGTCTTCAGGCCCAAAAGGCTGAGCAGAAGAATGTCATTATGTGTGGTGTACGGTTTATGGCGGAGACGGTTAAGATCCTGGCCCCGGAGAAAAGGGTATGGATCGCCAACGATAAGGCTGGCTGTCCCATGGCCAGGCAGATGAACAGGATGGATGTTCTGGAACTGAGAAAGAAGTATCCGGATTACACAGTCTGCGCCTATATCAATACGACGGCAGACATGAAAAGGGCTGTGGATGTGGTAGTGACCTCCTCATCTGCCATGAAGATCATCAGCAAGCTGCCGGATGAGAAGATTCTCTTTATTCCTGACCCTAATCTGGGCGGCTGGATCGCAGAGCAGATGCCGGACAAGACCTTCGCCTTTTATGATGGAGGCTGCCCGACCCACATGCTGATTTCCGCTAAGGATGTGGAAGAAGCCAGGAGGCTTCACCCGGAGGCTAATATTCTGGTCCACCCGGAATGCCTCAAAGAGGTGGTTTCCCAGGCTGACTATGTGGGAAGTACCACAGGCATTATGAAGTATGCCAAGGAAAGTGATAAGAAGGAATTTGTAATCGGTACGGAAAACAGTATCGTGGCTCATTTACAGATAGAATGTCCTGATAAGACTTTCTATGCCTTGTCCCCTCTGTGTGTATGTTCCAATATGAGAATCACTACATTAGAGGATTTATATGGATGTATGATGGGAACCTGTGGTGATGAAATCCTGCTCAGTCCTCAGGAGATTGAGGAGGCCAGAAGGCCTATTGACCGGATGATTGAGCTGGGCGGGTGATTAAAGGAACGTGAGACGAATGAAAAGACATATATTTAACATTTTACCGGCAGGGGGGCCGCTGGCCATGACTGTCCGGGCCAGGGAGAAGAGGGAAGGACAGACCTCTATCTGACCCTGGTAGACCCCTCCCACAGGCTGCCAGATCACTGGCTGGACAAGATAGAGTTGGTGACGACAGTGAATTCTTTAGGAGAGAAATATCAGTTGGAAAAGGAGACCCTGGCCCATTATGATGCCCTGAGGAAAGAATTACTGGATGAGGGCATTGATATCGAGCTGGACAGCGGCTATCGGTCTGTTGAAAAGCAGCAGGAACTCTGGGACCGGTTTTCCAAAAAGTACGGGCCTGATGTGGGAAAATATATGGCTGTTCCCGGATATTCAGAGCACCATACCGGACTGGCACTGGATGTTTTTCTTATCGATGGAGACAAGATCATCAGAGATAACGATGACCTTTTTGCGGCGAAAGACCTTTTCGCCCGGGTCCACAAGCGGCTGGCAGACCATGGCTTCATCATCAGTGTCCTGCCGGGCAAGGAGAAGATCTGTGAGGGCCTGGCCTATGAGCCCTGGCATTACCGTTATGTGGGAGTGGGACCGGCCAGAGTGATGGCTGACCGGGGCCTGGTGCTGAAAGAGTACCTTACAGAATTTCATATGTAAATATTTTGTAAATTTTTTTAAATTTCTTGCTTTTTATGCTACAATATAGCTGACAGATAAAAAGAGTTGGCCGTAGTTATTGTGACAGAAATCTGTCATGCTAACTGCGGCCTTTCGTTTTCCCCATTCAGGATTCCATAGAGGTTTTTCCAGGGGAGCTGGTGGCCAGATTCTACTGTCCGGATTATCTGCCGTCGTACATTAATCATCAGGGAGGAGGTAGATTGTATGAAAAAGGTTAGTTTAAGGCAAAAAATCAAGTATTGGTTTGATAATCTCATGTCCAAAGGAACCCTGTCCCGGCTTTTGCTGTTGGGTATTATTACCTTGTCTGTGGTGCTTGCCGGTGCTTTGGCATCCATTTTAATGGGAGGGCCGGACGGAACCGGAGTATCTTCCCCGGGCCGGTCTATCTGGTTTACGCTTATGCATGCCATCAATACAGGTGTCCTGGCTAAAGAGGAAGGAACAGTCCAATATCTTCTGGTTATGACGATTGTAACCCTGACCGGTATTTTTATTACCAGTTTCCTTATTGGTACTATTTCAACGGGTATCAAGGACAAGATTACGGAACTGCAAAGAGGAAAGTCCCGGGTTATTGAAGAAGGCCATACAGTCATCATCGGCTTTGATGATAATATTGTCAGTATTCTTGAGGAACTGGTTATGGCCAACGAGAACCAGCAGGAGGCAATTGCCGTGATCATGGCGGAAGAGGACAAGATTAAGATGGAGGAGTTCATCAAGGACCGGGTTCCTGATCTGGGCAACCTCCGGGTGGTTTGCCGCAGCGGTAAGCCAGATAATCCCAACGACCTGCAGGTATGCTCCCTGGAAAGCTGTAAGGCGGTCATAGTCAACATTAGTGATGATTTCATGACAGTAAAGGCCATCCTGCTCTGCAGGAAGATACTGGATGATTGTGGAAGAGAGGATGTCTCCATGGTTTCCACAGTCAGGGACCGGGAGGTCCTGCAGCCGGCCAAGATCGCCGGTGGAAAAAGGGCCAGCATTCTGAACTTCCAGAAAACTATCGCCCGTCTTATGGTCCAGTCAGGACGGCATCCCGGTATGTCGGAAATCCTGTCCGAACTGCTCAGTTTTAAAGGGACTGAGATCTACGTAGAGGATAATCCGGAAGTCTATGGCTTTTCTCTCAAGGAATTAAATCTCCGTCTGGCTCATTCGACGGCCATCGGTATGATAAGAAATGGAAAACACATGCTGAATTGTAGTGAGGATACTGTTTTTGAACCGGGGGACAAGCTGATCAAGCTGGCTCTCGATGATGACAAGATTATTCTCAGGGATAGGGCAGTGATTGATGAAAGTGTTTTTGAGACGGAACCTGATACTTATGAAGAGCCTCACACTCTCCTGGTATTGGGATACACTGATATGCTGCATCAGATTCTGCTGGAAGAGGATGCCTATTCTGCTCCCGGATCCAGGGTAATCCTGGCTGCCGAACCGGGCAAGATAGACAAGGATACCATTCCCGCTCCTGAGGACCTCCATAATATCCAGGTGGACGTCCGCGAATGTAATTTATTTAAGCGCCAGGAGCTGGAGAAGCTGGTGGCAGAGGGACCCACAAGTATTATGCTGATGTCCGATATTGAGCTGGGTAGTGAGGAGGCCGATGAGCGTACCCTAATGCTGCAGCTTCACCTTAACGATATCGCCAGTGAGATCGGCGTCGTGATTCCCCTTACCATCGAGATGAACCATACGCGCAACCAGCGCCTGTCCCAGATCATGCGGGCTACCGACTTCGTAGTCAGCAGAAACATTACGGCCAAGATGATGGTTCAGATTGCTGAACAGAGTTATAGTAAAGATATTCTGGAGGATCTTCTGTCAGAGGAAGGGTCGACGATCTATATGAAGCCAGTCACCCGCTATATAAAGCCAGGCCTGCCGGTGGACTTTTATACCTTGAGGGCATCGGCTGACCGCTATGAGGAGATAGCCATCGGTTATAAAAAATATGCAGAAGATGGAACATTTGATATCGTGGTGAATCCTCCGGGCCAGACCAGGGAAAGCTTTGATCATAATGATGACCTGATCGTTATTGCAAAAATCTGACAGCCAAAAGTTTGATAATATATTTTAATACGGATATTTTATAGTACAAATATCAGAAGATATAGTATAATGATAATATAAACTGATGGCATGAATCTGAAAGGAGGTCCAGGATGAATCCTAAGAAAAAGAGACTATTATTTACTATGTTGCTGTTTGCTTTTATGCTGTTCTGCCTGCCGGCAGGAAAAACAGGTCTTAAGGTACAGGCAGCTTCCAAAAGAAGCAGCCTCTACAAGAAGCGGGCTAAGAAGGTGAAAAAGAATCTGCCCATAAAAGTTAAAAAGCTTTTGAAAAAAGGTTATGCTTATCCAGGCTGTAAGCTTCGGTATTCTATCAGAAGGGGACATCTTATGTTGTGCCGTCTGAGCGGAAGCATAGGGGAAGGCGCTTATGAGATTCAGGTCCTGGTTAACCTGAAGAATGGGAGGTGCCAGATTCTGGACAACATGGTAAGCATTCCAGATACGTTTAAAGTATCGCTAAAATAAAGAGCTTATAAAAAAGAGAAAGAGCCTTCAGGCAGCCTGCATGGACGGGCCGCCTGAGGGCTTTTGTCCTGTCAGATCGGATTTCGGTTTTTTCTCTGGGACCGACTTTTTTATTTTTACTGGTACACAGGTCTTTTTAATAGTATAGTGATAGTAAATGATGCTTAAAACATTTTTAATTTAACATGAACGATGGTACTTAGGTGGATTCGGCCAGCCAGGGCAGGGATTTCATTGAAGGGCATATGTGACATAAGAAGGATAAGGAGAAGTGACCCTATGGATCTGGAAATCAGAAAGTTGGAGAAAAAAGAGGACTATTTACAGGCAGAGTGGCTCCTGGCTACGGCCTTTCTTAACAATTGGGATGAGGAGGAGGCCAGGGAAAAAGCAGTCCATCCCCAGGGAGACATCTGGGCGGCCTTTGATAAGACAGGAAGGATGGTTTCTGCCATATCTACCCTGCGCCATGAACTATTCTATGAGGGGGATGTGATTTCCTGCGGCGAACTCCATATGGTCGGCAGCCTTCCTGAGGTTCGGGAAGCAGGAGCGGTGAGGGCGCTGATTGGACAGATTCTCAGAGACTATAAGGAGAGGGGAGATTTCTTTGCCACTTTGCTTCCTTTTTCTTTTGCTTTTTACCGTAAGTTTGGTTTTGAGGCAGCCTCGGAAATGTTGGTTCAGAAGGCAGCCATAGACCAGTTCGCTGGTTTTTGTCAGGAATATGAGGCCAGGCAGATCCTCTGCCAGGAAGATGTGGATCAGGCAAGGGCCCTGTGGCATCATTTCATCGGGAACTATAATCTGGCCGACCTCAGGGACCGCCAGGCCTGGACCTATGGAGATGGGGGAGAGTTTGGCAGCAGGGACTGGCAGCATATGGACAAGCAGCCCTACAGCTACATCTTCCATGATCAGGCAGCTAAGGCCAGAGCCTATTTCAGTTTTATATTTATTCCGGGTCCAAGGGGACCCTTCACCGGTACCATGAAGGTGACAGACCTGGCCTTTGACAGTCCCCAGGCCCTGCGCAGTATCTTTGCCTTTATCTATGGTATGAGGGCCAAGATCCGCCAGGTCCAGATGAGCCTGCCGGCAGATGTGGACCTGAGTCTTATGCTGCCGGAGCCTGACCTTATGGAAAGGGAACTGGACAGCCATTATACTGCCCGGGCCCTCAATATTGAGAAAATTCTGGCAGCTATGAGCCAGCCTGGAGAAAGGGGCAGTTACAGTCTCCACGTCACTGATTCTTTTCTGCCGGAAAATACCGGAACTTATACGGTAGCCTTTGCCCATGGAAAGACAGAGTCGGTACAGAAAGGGGAAGGACCTGTTGACCTGGAGTTGACGGTGGAGACTTTCTGTCAGCTGGCAGTGGGCCTTATAGGCCTGGAGGCCGCCCTCTACCGGGAGGGGACACTTCTTAAGAGAAAAAGGGAACTTCTGAAGAAGGTTTTCCGGAAGAGACCGGTTTTACTGGACTGATCACGAACTTGTCAATAATTATAGGAGTTGCCAGATGCTTGCTAAGAGGGTAGAGAGCGAAGAATAATAGTAGTAAGAGTAGCCAGAAAGAAATCATAATAGTATCAAGAGACTAGTGGGAAACTAGCCAGAGCGGAAAATAATAGTATTAAGAGAGTAGTGAGAGAGTAACCGGAAAGCAGAAAGATTAGTAAGAGATTAAAAAGAGGAGGGTGCCATGAAGTATAGAATGTTTGGGAAAACCGGTATGGAAGTTTCTGCCATGACCCTGGGTACCTGGGGGATGGGCGGTGTCGGCTGGGATGTCTATGATGAGGAGACCAAGGCTGATGCCATCAAGGCGGCCCTTGAGGAAGGAATTAATTTCTTTGACACAGCGCCCGCCTATAATGCAGGTGCGGCAGAGCGGTTTCTGGGAAGGGTATTGAAGGAAGAGGGGGCCCGCGGCCAGGTTTATATTTCTACCAAATGCGGTAATGTATTTAAAGATGATATCACCTATGTCCGGGATGGCCGCTATGATTCGATCATCCGCCAGTGTGACCAGTCCCTGCTAAACCTGCAGACAGATTATATTGACCTGATGCTGATTCACTGGCCGGATCCTGCGACCCCATTTGAGGAGACTATGGATGCCCTGAACCGGCTTAAAAAGGAGGGAAAGATTCTCCATATAGGTGTCTCTAACTTTGATATTGACCAGATGAAAGAGATCAGCCGGTATGGGTCCATTGAGGCCTACCAGCCCCACTATTCCATGGTCAACCGTCAGGCGGAGGAGACTATGAAGTGGGCGGCAGCGCAGGGTATGGGAGTCATGACCTACGGCTCTCTTGGCGGTGGTATTCTTTCCGGCAGATACCGGGAACTGAAGACCTTCCCGGCAGCAGACAGCCGCAACCGTTTTTACCAGCATTTTAAAGAGCCTATGTTTTCCAGGGTCATGGATCTGCTTAAGGTCATGGACCAGGTGTCAGCCGCCAATGGCCAGATCGCCCTGGCCCAGCTTGCCCTCAAATGGTGTTATGAGAAGCCTTTTGTATCCACCTGTATCGTTGGAACCCAGAAGAGAGAGAGGGTCCTGGAAAATGCCAGGAGCTTTGACCAGGAGCTGGGAGCAGAAGACTGGGCCAGACTGGACCAGGCCGTAGACCAGCTGACCCGGGCTTAACAATGAAACTATTATTATATTTTATTTAAATAACAGTATAAAATTGCAATAATCTGATTTTAAAAAGCTATTCCGGCTCATAAGCGATGCCAGCCTTTGTGTATTTTTCGGCAACCTGCTGGAAAATGCCATTGAGGCCTGCAGGCGGATGATTGATGGGAAACCTTTTATCATCCTTCAGACCAGGGTGGCGGGAGAGATGCTGTTTATTTCTATGGAGAACAGCTATGACGGAACATTGAGACTGGAAAATGGCCAGTCTTTGCCGGAGGACTTTGACGTGGCTGACACGGGTCTCCTTTCCTCCAAACATGACGGAGTGGGGACCGGTCTTCAGTCGGTCAGTTCCATCTGCAGGAGTCACCAGGGGTCGGCTTCCTTTACGGTAAAGAAAAACTGTTTTCGGTCAGAGATCTGTATCAGGCTTTGACCTGATCTCTTACCGGTTTTGAAACATAGTATGAATCAGTCTGTGAAGATGTGACAGATAAGCAAACAAAAAAGCGTTTCAATGACTTTGCTCCCTGCTGAGTTGAAAGGGGAAAGGTCATTGAAGCGCTTTTATTGTTTCTTTGAATAAAAAATCTGTCTAAGAGGCCTACTTTTTGAAATAGGTTTTTTCCACAAAAATCCTGTTAGCCGCGGCAAGAACTACACAGCGGACCAGAATGGTCTGCTCTGTCCGTTTGGTTTCTATACAGGGGAGAGCCTTGCCGGTGAAGGAAAATGCTTCTTTCAAGGCGTTCTCGAATTCCCCGCAGAAAAAATTATAAGCAGTTTCCAGTGGGTAGGTATCCCTTTGGATCTCAAAAAACTGGGCAATCTGGGGCAGGGTAAATACCTGTTTTAACAGAGTAATGATAATCAGATAACAAAGATGGTCCCTGGAATAACGTTTGGAGACCGCCGGCGGAAGGGCCCGGAGCTTTACATAATTGTTGATCATGGGCCCCGTGGGAACTTCGTCAATCACGGTGCAGGTGGCATCTTTTGTGATGTCAATCAGCTGGTCCAGGTACAATGAAATGTTGGGCAGCTCCTGATAGCGGGGAATATGGTAATCAGTTATGGAATGTAAAAAATCAGAAGACACCATGTCAATTCCTCCAATTATAATCTTAGAATCTGTAAAAATATCTACAAAGAATTTTATCACGGGGAAAAGCGCCATGTCAAGTTAGGGAGAATATTGGTTGATATGGTAATAAATATATGATAATATAATGTTCAACATTATATAAAAGCCTATAAGACATTTTAATAAGACAGGCTATATATATTATATTAGGAGGATAAGCATGAAACTTCCAGAGAAAAAGGTAAAGAAACTTATTGGAATGATGAATTCCATTACCCAGGTAAAGATTCCGCCCATGAAACCGATCCTGGAGATCTTTGACATGGCCATGGATGAGAAGATGCTGGACTTTCTGCTCCGGGTCGGCGTTGAAGAACATACCATGAAAGAACTGAAGAAGATCTATGTCCGCATGTATGGCAGAGAGGACTATGAGAAGAACTGGAAGGCATTCTGGAGAGTATTATATGAAGACCATAGCCGTCAATGTAAATGTATTAAATAAAAATGATGAGATTGCAGACCAGGTACACACATTTCTTGCAGGAAAGGGTATCCGCCTGATCAATCTGCTGGGAACACCCGGGTCAGGTAAGACTACATTTCTGGAAAAGGTATTGACCAGTGACGAGGTTGACCCTTCTAAAGTGGCAGTGATTGAAGGAGACCTCTATACGGCCAAGGACGCGGAGCGCATGGAAGCGCTGGGGGTCCGGACCATCCAGTTAAACACAGAAGGGGCCTGCCATCTGGAGGCTGATATGATCCAGCGGGCTTTGGAAGAGCTGGACCTGACCGGCATAGAGACTGTCATTATCGATAACATCGGCAACCTGGTCTGTACCAGTGAGTTCAATCTGGGCGAGGATGTCCGGATCGGGATCTCCAGTGTCACAGAGGGCAACGACAAGCCTTTGAAGTACCCATTGCTCTTCCAGACTGCCCAGTATGTCCTGGTAAATAAGATGGACCTGCTGCCCTACACCAACTTTGATATGGACCAGTTTGAGAAGGATATCCACTCCCTGAATCCGGAAGCGGAGATTATCCCTTGTTCCGCCATAGAGGGAAAGGGTCTGGATATAGGATTAAAGTTAATCCGCCCATAATAATTATTATAGAATATAGAAAAGTCTGACCGGAAAATAAGACTTTGGGGTCATCTGCTGCACAGAGCAGGAGGCCCTTTTGTTTTTTATAGATGTGCCGAGTCTGGGAAGCCCGGTCCGTGTCTGTGTATAAGCAGGCCAATTTAGCGGTCACTTTCTATGGGGTATGCATCGTACGGTGAAAGAGACATTTCCCATTGAAAAAAGAATCGGATCACTCAATTGTTTTAATATTGAAAACTGCTACTGCCGGTAGCAGATTTTTCTGCCTGCATTTTCTATAATGTGTCCATAAACAATAAAAAAACTTTGAAGGAGGATACAAGGATGAAAGAAAGACAGACATTTACAAAAAAGGATTTTCAGAATGGTGATATCGTGGTGACAAGAGGCGGTGAGCCGGGAGTGGTGATTGTGGACAAGGAGATGATTCTCTTTCAGAACGGTGGCTTCGATTGTTTTGACATGTTCACGGATGACCTCATGTCTGACGATGAGGAAAGACAGTGTGATATCATGAGAGTCTACCAGGGTGACAGCCTTTTCGGTTTTGAGGATTATTGTGTTGTTAACCTGGTATTTGACAGGAAGGAGGAGCCGGCGCTTAAGGCGGAAAGCAAGGAGGTTCCTGTTCAGGAAGAAAACAGGGCCCCTGCTCTTCCTGAAAAGAAAGAATCCGGAGAGAAACCAATCCGTGTTATGGTCCAGGCAATTTATGGAAACCGCACCTGTATGCAGGTAAAACCGGAAAACATGGATAAACTGATCCTGGGTTACCTGGACTATTCCCTGTCCGTCGGTGGGAAGATTGACAGGACTATAATTCCTGTTCCAGGTGCAGAAAACCTGGTTATCATATATAATAGATGTCAGGAGGAAAAGAGGCTTCAGGAAAGGGACAGGCTCCTGGCCGAGAGTAATGTGGTTTTCAGGCCCCTTGCTGTGATTCATGAACTGGGCCTTTGCCTCTACAGCCGCTGCCTTGTCTGCAGGATTAATAAAGAAGGCGGTTTTGAAAGTCTGGAAGAAGAAGATTTAAAAGAGTTTCTCCACTATCTGTCAGAATAGAATCCGGGAGGTGAGGAATATGAGAACTATCGTAGTCGGAGATATCCATGGTTGTTGTAAGGAGATGAAGACCTTGCTGTCAGACCTTGAAGAGAGGGGAACCTACCTTCCGGAAGAAGACAGGCTGATATTTATCGGGGACTATATTGACAGGGGACCGGATGCCCGGCTGGTCGTAAGTTTTATCAGACAGCTTCAGGAGGCCCGGCCCGGTCAGGTGATTCCCCTCAAGGGAAATCATGAAGACATGCTTCTTGATTACATGGACGAGGGAGGCTTGAGCTGGCTCTTTAATGGCTGTCAGACTACCATCCACTCCTATGAGGGACATGGGGATGAACTGCAGGAGGATATGGAATGGATGCGCCGGCTGCCCCTTTTTTATGAGGATGAAGATTTCATCTATGTCCATGCGGGTATTAATAAGAAAAAGACTATGGAAGACCAGGACGATGAAACCCTACTCTGGGCCAGGCAGGAATTCTATATGGATCCGGCAGTCTATGGGAAGAGGATTATTTTCGGCCATACACCCACCATGTTTATAGATGGCGGCGCCTCTCCCCTCTGGCTCAATGGGGGAAATGATATTTCCATCGATACCGGGTGTGTGTATGGTTGGAAGCTGACGGCCCTCCTCATTGAAGATGGGCAGATAAAAGGCTATTATCAGGTCAGGAAAGACAGCCCGGAAGGAGAGCGGGCAGAGTTTTGCCGGATTAATGAGGTCGATAAATGAAGAAAAGGATTCTGCGGCCTGCCAAGAGGCGCAGGGTTAATGCAGAAAGGGTAAGGAGGCCGGCTATGAGGGAGGAAACATTTTATATTAGTAATCACCAGACCGTACGGTTGGAATTCTTTCTGGATAAATGTGATACTTTTGAAGAGTTTGAGAAGAGATTTTCTGACGAGATGTTGAATGAAGACGCACAGATTGGAAATTACCTGGAGTCACTGCTCTTTAAGTATGACAAGAAGGCGGCTGCTGTGTCAAAGGATGCGGGTCTGGCCATATCCTATGTAGGTAATATTGTCAATGGCAAGAAGAAAAATCCATCCCGTAATGTATTGATTGCCATCTGCCTGGCCATGGGAACCACCTTTGAGGAGGTTCAGTACCTCCTCAAGTATTCCGGTCATGCCCCTCTCTATGTAAGGAGGAAGCGGGATGTGATTATCTGGTTTGGTTTTAAGAAGGGCCAGGACCTCTATACGGTCAACGATACTCTGTATGAGAGAGGATTTAAGCCTTTAGTCAAAGGTTGAGCCGGATCATTATATCCGGCAGGCAGGACAAGTCCGGAACAAAGAAGAAAGAGAAGCGGGGGGTGGACTGGCCACCCAAAGGAGAAAGGGACAGATGAAAAGAATCGATGAATTGAATCTTATAGAGATTGATGGTGTCTCCTGTTGTCAGGGACATGCCTATCCTTTTGGGGCATACTTGTGGTCTTTATAGCAGGAAGCTTTTACCTTTTTAAAGGAAGGACCGAGCCAGCCCTCCATTTCATTAAGGAGGGCTGTGCGGAAAGCATTCCGGAGAAAAGTATAGTTGAAGTGCCTTACAGTACGCCAGTGTCCGTCATCACTGTAACCCCCTTCGGAGATCAGACAATGGATATGGGGGTTCCACTTCAGGTCCCGTCCAAAAGTGTGGAGGACCATGATATAACCGGGCGTGAAGTTCTTTGATTTATTCATGTTGAAAAACATGCGGGAAAGGACAGAGGA
>ODAI014077790.1_pt1 | contig 22980 bp, 19 predicted proteins | sample 1539321 | NCBI WGS metagenome assembly ODAI01 (sample SAMN02144231, study PRJEB22623) | gut metagenome | biome: sheep rumen | host: Ovis aries | place: New Zealand | reverse complement strand
GTAAGGATCGTGAGTTTGGACTTGTTCAGGAAGGTTTCGGCCTTAAGGTTGTAAAGATTGGCGAGAATGGCATTACAGAGAAGGATATCCTTGTTCACGATGCACACTGTGAGGACAACACCCTTCAGCTCAAACTCGCTCTTATGGGCAACGGCGACGGATTCCCAGTAGCACTCGGTGTTATCCGCGACGTAGAAGCTCCAACCTACGATGACTGTGTTACAGCACAGATTGAGGAGGTCAAGGCTGCTAAGAAGTATCACAACTTCGCTGAGCTTCTTGAAACCAATGACATTTGGGAGGTAAAATAAGATTTTTCTTTAAGATAATTCTTAAATACAGGTAATTTGCACGCACAATTTGTTTGTGTGTGCAAATTTTTATTCTGAATTGTTAAAAACTTAACAATTTTTATCTTTTTTTGAAAAAAACGCGCTCAAAATCGATTTTTTTTTGTACTTTTGCAACGGAAAAATGGGGTTCCCTTGGGTTAATATGGCATTTTTATTCACCCGTGATGAGGGTCTCCATATATTTTTGACTGAATATGGTTGAACGTTTTTTATCCTCGAGCAATCGAGATCGTTGAAGAACTACCAAAATCATAAACGGCAAATTTGAAGTGTAGGAATATGCGGAAAATAAAGGAAATAGTTGCTATGAAAGCGTAATAACAGACAATAAAGCAAAATCCTGCCGTTCTATAAGGTCTCTGTAAGTTCTCTTCAGGATAGCGATAAGAATCTACTTTTTGTAAAAAGAAAATAGACCTTTTTCGTTTAGTCATTAATGGCAAAAGACAAAACCCAAAAGTCTTTAGCCTTTAATTCTTGCGGAGAAAAAGTTAGTATGTAAAAAAATTAATAAACGGATAACAAAATAACATTTAGTAAAATTAAAATGAGAAATTCTAAACCAAAGAATTTTGCCGCACTTCTCAAGAAGTATGAGGCTGAGAAATTCTATCTTAATCCAGATGTTTACATCGAAACTCTGGCACGTGACATGAATAGTAACCGCACATATCTCAGTGCATATCTCCATAAGGAAAGGGGAACTTCTTTCACTGCATACGTAAACGATCTCCGTCTTCAGGAGGCTATGCCACTTCTCGAGAAGGGCACAAAGCGTGCAAGTGAGATTGCATTCCTCGTAGGTTTCAGCAGCGAGTACACATTCCGTCGTATCTTCAAGGAGAAGATGGGTTGCACTCCACGCGAGTACTCTCTTAAGATGAGAAAGGCTTAAGATATCTGAGTTTTCAAAACCTTCAAAACCAGATAATATATAAATCTTAAATCCCGCTCTTAGCGCATTTGCCGAGAGCGGGATTTATCAGTTTTTATTGCTGTCCGGTAAAAAATTCTTGATTAGATAAAGCTATGGCTGGTACTTACATGAGGTATCAGCCCTTTTGATTATCTTTGCTTTTACCTCGTTAGCATCATTCCCACCCAACAGAGCATATCCAGAAGGGGGTGCTATGTCTGAAATGGGATGCGCTTACACTATTTTCCTTATTGTTACCCGTTACCTGTTACTGGTCGGTATTTTGCTTGCTGTCTTTTCCGTTGTGCCTCCGTTATGCCTTCGTTGTGCCTTCGCTTCACCTCCGTTCCGGAACTATAGGATCAACGGAGGAAGAGCGAAGGATCATAGGAGTTACAACGGATTTGCTTGGGATGTTATATAACCCTATTTATTGTCCTTTACCACTTGCTTGCCTTTATCTATATATTCTTTCTGTATTTTATTAGCGTCCATAGCTTTTTGTATGGCTTCTTTCATCACGCTGTCCTTTTCAAGAGGATTTATGACCTTTTTCAATTTGATTGAGTTTATAATCTTATCTCCATATTTCTGAGCTTCATCCATTTGCCTGGAATTGAAGTTTTCGTTGAAATATATGACAATATGCGAGTCTTCGAGATATGTCACATACTGTTTCTGGATAATAGTGTCATTATCTACAGCATTGGCAAAATAGAGGATAGAAGAAGGATAGCCTCCAACCACTACGCTGTCAACTCTGTCAATAAGCTCTACATTGGCACCACTCATAGCCCTTGCTGCTATAGCCATTTCCGTTGCCTCATAAACATTTTTCCATTGAATAGGCATGAATGTCTTGACTATGTGGAACCATACAGGTGCATTGTTAGAGTATAGTTCCACTTCGTTTTGCATAGAATCCAATCCCTGCCAACCGGAATCATCAACATTCCATCCACTTGGCATGGCTATAGAGAAAAGTTCATTCTCGTATTTCACGGGTAATGGATCTGCCGTTTCATGTTTACGATTAGGACGGCTACATGCAACTGTCGTAATAACAACACATAACAGAAGGACGATTTTCAAGAAGCCTTTCATATTGTCTTATCTATTAATCCTTTTTATCCTTTACCAAGCGAATACCACGCTTGTCATCTTTTTTAATAGAATAGCGATAAAAACCATTTTCACCACAGCCTATTGCATCAGAGTAATCCGATGTCCAGTAACCGCCTGTCGATTTATCATCAGCAGAAGGACTATTTTCAGGAATGAAGAGCTGCTTTCCTTCATTCTCTATGAGAAGTCCCCATTTACCATTGTGGCAGATATACGCAACTTCTTTAGATTCAAGTTCCTTCCATTCTGCATTAGTAGGCAAACGCCAGCCCTCAGGAATATCAAGTTCTGCAACCTTATCACCATTTGCATCATAGCCCTCACCACTCTTCGTGAAGTAATTGCCATAACCATCAGGACTGGTAGAACCAACATTGCAACCTGCCCACTTCACAGACAATCCCAGATCAACCTCACCCTTAGCGAGATTGAGAGCCGGAGTCTTGAATGTCTTCACATCACCATACACTATACAATAGTCATCTGTATGGCTGTCAGACTCACTATCAAACTCATCGTATTTATACTTCACATAAGGACGATAATAATACACCGTGTTGGTATTGAGATGATTTATCTCCCATGCAGTAAAATCATCATTCTTGACCTCTTTATCATCATAATCCCTATACTCATCATTTTCTATGGTAGGCAGTTTATTGGTTGAAGAATAGCATATACCAACCTGAATACGGTCATTTTTACCATTACTTGTAGTAGCACTAATAGGTATGACGAAACCTTTATAGTTAATCTTCGGAATATCACCAATTGTGAAATTCACCTTGAGGTCAGGAGTAGAAGTATTTTTGATTTCACCACAGTAAAGACCCTCAAAACAACGATCAACCCAACTGCTGTAATCAGGAGCATAACCTGCACGCTGTATCATAGCCTGATAATAATACTTATTATTCAAACGCATATTCTTCAGTTCAACGGTGGCATATCCATTATCATCCAATTCACACTTCACCTCACCGCTTGCTGTCTCCATTTTATTGTACAGCATATCAGGCTCAGTAGAATAGCAAATAAGGAAATCATACTTGTCACGAAACTCCTTTGGGATATTGAACTTACATGAGAGCTTCAAGGTGGTTTCCTCATTACCCTGTTCGGCTTTACCCGTTGTGACAAAGTCCTTCTCGTCAAACTTCACTCTGTATATCAATGACTTATAGAATATCTGTTCATTGCCAGAAGTCAGAGTCGTGATATATTTATATTGTTTGTCATTTTCCAGATAGTTATATGTAGAGCTGCTGCTGGTCTCACCAGCCTTCAGTTTCTTATTGCTAGTCTTTTCAATGAAGCCACCTTTAAGTGGAGACCACTCCGTACTGTAAGATATCTCTTTATCCTTTATGCCACTAAGATCATATTTGTTAGTGATCGTAACAAACGGAGCTGTGATTATTGAATCAGCAGGTGAAATAACGACAATCTCTGTCTTATTATCATCTGAGCTGATGTCATCGTCACTAGAACAAGAGGAAAATGCTGCACTCACAGCAATGGCAGCATATAGGTATATGTGCAAATGCTTTTTTGTAATCATATTCGTTTTTGTTAATAATTTAAAGCTAATACGTTATCTGGTTGCAAAATTACAAAAAGTTTTTCAGAAAGCGTTGTTAAAAATCGAAAATTGAAAATTAAAAAATATCAAGACGACTCCCATTTTCAATTTTATTAGCTCATCAAGCTGAAACAAGTCGTTGAACTCACGTTATGTTATATTCATCTTCAAACGGACAAAAAATACGATTTGCCAAAGAAAGAGATAGAATTCGGTGGGATAGGGTGTCTGTATAAAAAGGTTCACAATATACTGAACCTTTTTCCGTTCTTCTTGTATTTCCGTCATGGGTTGATGCTTGGGCATTAACGTTTTTGATATCTGTGTGCGCATTTCGTCATCAGGTGTGAACAAAGTCTGATTTTACATGTTTCTCGGCAGAACAAGGTATAATAACAGAAAATAGTGAACCATGTTTTTTGTAAAGCAAAATGATGATTTATGTGTTTAAGTGGTTGATTATCAATATTCTGTATTGCGTGTGGATATGCTTGTGCCCAAAAAAAGGTTCAGTATATTGTGTACCAAAAAAATAGACACCCACTACCTCCCTCTTGACCTCAATAATATATATATAATATAAATATTATATATATATTATTGAAAAGAAGACTGGTAAACCAGTAGGGTGTGTGTATAAAAGGTTCACTATATACTGTACCTTTTTGGGTGCGTTACCCGACATGTTTTTACGTTTATAGCTTATTTTATTGTCTTTCAGTATATTACGAGGATTTACTTCTGTTAACATAGTTCAAGGTGTAAAAAGTTGTTCATGGATTTTTTTATACGGGGAAATCGTAGTAACTTTGCAGTAGAATAAAAGAAGAGCGCCCCCTTTCTCCAACCCTTTCCCCGTAAGGGGGTTACAGGTCCGTTTCACCTCCGTTCCAAGTCCGTTTCAAGTCCGTTCCCTATATCGAAGATATATGCCTCACGATAGGGAGTATGCAAGATAGTTCTGCAGGCTATTGAGCAATCAGGAAAAGAGGCAATCAATATATATTTAAACTTATGATAAACATCATCTTCAACAAGCTACGCAAGTCGTCGAATTCACGTTATTTACTAAAACATAATATTACAGAGAATAGGATATTTTGTAATGTCGATATAGCAAAATGTATTCGTTAGACGATATTTTTGTCTTAAAAAACATTAAATGTCGAAGCTGTATATAATTGCTATTTCAAAAAATATTTGTAATTTTGTAGTTGACTTGGGATTAGGTCTATAAGAAAAAGAGCAAAATAATCATGTTTTTCATGTTGTTTTGAGAAGACCAACCCCATAGCTTCGGATAGCAAGACAAGGATATGAAAGATAATTTATTACATACTATTACACCATCTCCAAAAACTTATTTATGGGGAAGTAGATATCCTTTCTATCCAATTATTTAAATCATTTTCTTCAAATTATTTATTGTAGGCTTGTCTCGTGGGGGCATAGCCAGGTGTAGTGTGTCATTTTTTCAAACGGCACATATAGGGATTTTATGTACTATAAACATGGAAAAGTCAAAAGATAACATTTTTAATTAACATGAAACAGAAAAAAAAGATTGTATTTTCACTTTTTTATTTCTCTTCTTTTTTCACTCTTGCTGAAGCCCAGTCTCTTCAACAACTCTATGACTTGGCTGACCAGTATAATCAGCAGATTACGGTCAGTCAGACAGGTCTTAGTGCAGCATCAGAAGCCGTTATGGTTGCTAAGAATGCTATGTTGCCTAACTTAGAACTAAGTGCCAGTGGAAGCTATATTGGAGATGCCACGCTAATGAGTCGCGGTTTCTCCACAAGTGGAACAACGTCTGTAATACTTGCAGGACTGGGACCTCAGAAAGTAGAGAATGGCCGTCAGAAATCACCTCATTGGGGAAATTCTTTTACTGCGCAGGTTTCACAGGTAATCTATGCAGGTGGTGCAATTCGTGCAGGTATCCGTATTTCAGAGCTTGGAGAACAGATGGCTACGCTTGACGTTGAGAAAAACCGTCAGGAAGTACGGTTTCTCATAACAGGCTACTATCTTGACCTCTACAAGCTACAGAATCAGCAGATGGTGATTGACCAGAATATCATGCTTACCAAGAAGATTATACAGAATATGGAGGCTCGATGTAATCAAGGAACAGTTCTGAAGAATGACATCACGCGCTATGAGTTGCAGCTAATGACATTACAGCTGACAAAAGAAAAGCTGAAAGATGCGCAGAATATCATAAATCATCAGCTCTGCACAATATTACACTTGGCAGACGGAAGTACTATTGCCATAGATACCTTGATGCTTAATAGGGAAATGAAGTCTATGAACGCTATTGCCAATGAGCATAACTGGCAGCAGAAGGCTTTTGAAAACAACATAGGAATACAGCAGGCAAATGTAGCCTCTCAGTTGGCTGAGCAGAAGATAAAGACAACACGTGCAGAATTACTTCCTTCGCTTGCTGTAATTGCCGAGGATAATCTTTTCGGTCCATATACCAACGACCTTATTCCCGTAAATGCTAATGTGAACGCTTGGTTTGTTGGCATAGGGTTGAAGTATAATCTTGGCAGTCTGTGGAAGAACACACATTCTGTACGTCATGCACAACTCAATTACAAACAGACGCAGGAGCAGCTTGCTTTGGCACGCGAAGGGGTAGAAAACAGTATTCAGGCAGGATACGTAAACTTCCTTACTTCCTTCAAGGAAGTGGAAACCCAGCAGAAGCAAGTAGAACTTGCTACACAGAATTATGACGTGGTGCAAAACCGCTATCAGAATCAGCTTGCGTTGCTTACAGATATGCTTGATGCTTCAAGTATGAAACTATCAGCCGACATGGCTTTAGTTAATGCAAGAATATCCCTTCTTTACAATTATTACAAACTAAAATACATCAGTAACACATTATAATGGAAAAGAGAATTGTTTATCGCTGGACATACAACGTCATCGTTATCGTCCTACTTATCATTGGAGCTACCGTCGTTATTCTTAATTTCGCACACTTCGGAAATGTGGAATGGACGGACAACGCACACGTACAGCAGCACATCACACCTGTTAATGCCCGTGTTGGCGGATTTGTCAAGGAAATAAGATTTAATGAATTCCAGACAGTACACAAAGGTGATACTCTGGCAATAATAGAGGATGCAGAATTTCGCTTGGCTCTTGCTCAGGCAGAGGCAGCCTTAGCACAAGCCAAGGCTGGAAATAGAGCTACAACAACGGGAATAGATGCTACTCAGAGCAATATTGGGGCAGCCGATGCTTCTATTGAGGAATTACGTGTAATGATGGAGAATGCACAACGCGAGGACACACGTTTCCAGAAACTGCTTGAACAGCAGAGCGTAACACAACAGCAGGCAGATAATATTCATACTGCCTATCTCACAGCTCGTGCACGCTATGAAGCTGCAAATCGCCGTCGTCATTCTATGACATTGACAAAAAGCGAGCAAGGACATCATCTTCAGCAAGGTGAGGCTGCTATAGATGTGGCGCGTGCACAAGTGAAACTTGCACAGTTGAATCTGTCATATACCGTTATTATTGCTACCGCTGACGGAGTACTTGGACGCAAGAACATTCATGAAGGTCAACTTATACAGCCAGGGCAAACCATAGTTGATATTGTTGACAGCAAGGATCTTTGGATTGTAGCCAACTATCGCGAGACACAACTGCCACACATCAAGGTTGGTGCAAAGGTGAAGATCAAGGCAGATGCAGTACCTGATGTGGAATATGAAGGAGTTGTAGAACGCATATCAGATGCTACTGGTAGTGCATATAGTCTAATCCCACAGGATAATGCTACAGGTAACTTCGTGAAGGTAGAACAGCGTGTGCCTGTTCGCATAAGTCTTGAAGGCAACAAGCCGGAAAACGTGGCAAAGTTGCGTGCCGGCTTGAATGTAGAATGTGAAATAAAATACTGATTATGAGTCAACATCCTACACCACCTCCTTTTTCCATGCCGATGTTTCGCGAATGTGTGCCTGAAAAGCTGCGTCCGTGGATTTACATCGTGCAGGCTTTCTGCTTTCAGTTGGGTGGTTGTGTATATCTTGGTGCGCTGAACGAGATGATTGGCGGTAGGGCAATAATGCGCGAGGATGTAATGATGTGCCTTTACAGCAACCTTGCAGGAATGGCTATCTACTTCCCAATATTGTTCCGTATGAAGTTCAGGTTTTCCAATCGCTTTCTGCTTATTACCTCTGCATTGGTGCTTGCTGTTTGTAACTGGCTATTCACGCAGACAATGTTTCTGCCATTGATGTGGCTACTCTGTTTCATAGCAGGTATGGCTAAGATTCAGGGAACTTTCGAGAATATGTCGAACATACAGCTATGGATGACACCTACACGTGATATGGGCGTGTTCTTTCCGTGTCTTCACATCATACTACTGACGAGCATAGAGATGCAGGCGTGGTATAGTGCGTTCTTCGGACATAACTATCATTGGTATGCCTCACATTGGTTTGTAATAGGAATGATGATGCTTGTCGTCACTATTCAACTGTTCCTTACACGCCCTTGGTGCCCTATGCCACAACGAATACCACTAAAGAATATTGACTGGCTGGGAGCAGCATTCTGGAGTCTGCTTGGCTTGCAAATAGCCTATATCTTCAACTATGGCGACTGGCTTGACTGGTGGCATTCTCCCACAATACGCACTCTTACGGGCACTTCGCTCATAACGCTTGGCGGTTGCCTACATCGTATGTGGACAAAGCAGCAGCCTTATTTCGAGCCTCGTATGTGGACATATCGTAATCTTATTCCCATACTTCTTCTCATAGCTGTGGTCGAAGGACTACTTGCATCTGAGCATGTGCTTGAAGAGGTGTTCTACGAAGAAGTGATGAATTACGAAATGCTAACTTCATGCAGCCTTACCCTATGGACATTGCCAGGCATTTGGATTGGTTGTCTTCTGTCATGGTTATGGCTAAAAAAATGGCATTTCAACGTATATAAGCTAATAGCCATCGGACTACTTGGCATTACGCTCTATGCTGCAGGATTCTATTTCCTTGTAGCTGACCATATAAACATAGAAGTATTGCGCCTGCCACTTGTATTTCGCGGGTTCGGTTATGCCACATTGAGTATCGCCTTTATGTGGAGTCTGCATGAGATTATGACCTTTGAGCATTTCTTCCAGTCACTCTCGGTATTCAATTTCCTGCACATGTATATCGGAGGTGTAATTGGTTGTGCGCTTTATTCCTGGGGCTTACGTTACTATATGGCAGACAATATTCTTCGCTATACGGCTTATCTTGATATGCCGGCATTCACCTCTGCACCATTCGACATAGGAGAATGGATGGAAAGTTTCATACCATCAATGATGGCTGTTACAATCAAGCAACTTTACGGATGGGTGCTTTATATTGCGGGATTCCTGACTATAGCTTTTCTGCTTTGGGACATTCCTACCATTCGTCGAGGCATACGCCGTTTCCCTACATGGCCTGTAATGGGAGCAAGAATGTTGAAACGAAGTATCAGACGAAATAAAACCATACAAGGGCTGGCTACGCCTCAATAGTAGCCTTGTTTAACATAAATAAAATCACAATTATGACAAAGACAATCGAAATGCAGATCGAAAAGAGTCGCAGTCTTATTCAGGGTTTGCGTAAGCATCTCAGCGAGACAGGCACAGGTGCAACATTACAGGAACTAAGTGCTATGGAACAGGCCATAGACATTTTGATTTCAGCTTGCGAGGAATGTGACCGTCTTCGTGCTGAACTTGCCCCTAAGTTGGATCGTGTGAGCAAGCTTTTCAACAATGTGAAAGATGAATATGCTGCGCGCAAGCTTATCATCAAGAACAACTATCCCAAAGAGCGCTGGATAGAATACGGTTTACCAGATAAACGTTAACTACACATCCCGCATCTCCTATTCCTTATGAATCAACGGAGGTGCGGGATTTTGTTTTTCGTGCGTTTATGAAACCCCCATCTTCTTCCGCTTTTCCTCCGATGATAATACCATTATAATACCATTATATTACCATAATAATACCATAATATTACCATAGTTAATGGTATTTATATGGTATTTATATGGTATCTTTATGGTATTTATATGGTATTTACATAGGAGGAAGAACGATGAAACTTCAAAACTTGAGCCTATGCACTTCCTTATGACTTAATCCATATACATAAACTTTTCCATGATTTCTTTGGAGGTTTAAGGATTTTGACTTTTTCTACTGAGAAATTTGGAGAAATCAGAAATATTGATTACTTTTGCAACTGAACAATAAAAAAGAAGATAAATGAGACTTTTCCATGGCACAAATACCATTGTGAAGAATCCTGAAATTCGTGTAGCTGGCTACAATAAGGATTTCGGCTTTGGATTCTATTGCACGAACCTTGAAAGACAGGCTCAGCGTTGGGCTATGGCAAAACGTAATCCTCATATTGTGTGTGTGTATAATTATGAACCTGATGATAGGTTGAATGTAAAGTCATTCCCTATGATGACTGATGAGTGGCTGGATTTTGTAGCTGCTTGTAGGCATGGTGAGTCTCATCCCTACGACATTGTTGAAGGACCTATGGCAGACGACGAGGTATGGGACTATGTAGAGGATTTTCTATCAGGAAGAATTACACGTGAGGCTTTTTGGGCATTGGCAAAATTCAAACATCCGACACATCAGATTCTTTTTTGCACAGATAAAGCTCTTAAGACATTAACCTATCTATTAAATTACGAGTTATGAGCAACATCTATTTCCCTGATCAAGAAATAACTTTCAACGACCTGTATTTTGTCTGCTATATGATAGAGCGTACAGCCAGAGCCATAAAGCAGAGGAATAACTATGTTGTCGGTAAAATGGGTAAGGATGGTCTTGCTCGTCAGCTTTCGATAGCAGAAACTAACCATTGTCTTAATCCTAATGAGGTGGTTGATGCTTGGAAGGATGAATACGGACTTGAGCAAGGCGATGTGGATGTAACGAAGGTTGATGTCCGTTTTACGGATAAGGTGCCGTCTGAAACACAGATGGGCAAGGTTTATGCACGACTTATCAGTTCTGTCACGCAAGATGATGAATTGATTGAGAGCATTCAGAAAGTTTATGCCTCACCTATATGTGACGCCATAGATAATTACAATTCAAGTGCCTACTATGAGCCAAGCTATGTGCAGACAAGAGCATTCTTGAATAATCAGTTTTAGGATTATTTGTCTAAAATGGAGAGTTATAAATGAAAATATTAAGATGAAGAAGTATTTAGCAATAACAATAATGCTGGTTTTCAGCATAAGTGTTTTTGGACAAGTATATAGTTTTAAAAATATTCCAACGGAGATATTGGATAAGTTGGATAAAATGGGTGTTGATGATTCTACATTATTGAATAACTACGAAAGTATGTATTTAAATGAAGTTTTCAAAAACAGCTTAAAAGATTTTGATTTTACAGGAAAAAAGGTTGGATTTATCACAAATGGTGATGGAAAAAAATCGGCTTACTTTAATATGCACAAGAAGCATATATCTAATGAGAATACTCCTTGTGATAATGGTTCTTTATATATTTTTGATGAAGCGCAAAAGAAAGAGTCTGGTGGTTATGATGCAGCAATTGTGTATTGGAGAAAGCTTGTAATAACAAAGGAAGGATTGGTAGAAAAATTAAAGAATGGCAAGAAAAAGAAGAAATAGTATAATACGTGAGTTCCGATGAACTCACGTTATTTTTTTGCCGATAAATAACAAAATGTAAGGCAATTGCGGGATAATTGAATAAAAAAGGTGAAAAAAAGTAATTGTTTTATTATATCTGTTGGATAATTGTGGAAAAATCATTAATTTTGTACCCTAAAAACAAGAAAAATAGGTATATTATTAGTATAAAGTAAAAAGAAAAAATGAAACTTTGGTCTAAGGGCTTTGAGATTAACAAGGAGATTGAGCGTTTCACGGTTGGTCGTGATCGCGAGATGGATCTCTATCTTGCAAAATATGATGTGATGGGTAGCATGGCGCATATCACTATGCTTAATTCCATAGGACTTATTGCTGATGATGAGCTGCCAGTTCTGCTCAAGGAACTGCGTAAGATATACGCTATATGCGAAAAAGGTGAGTTTGTTATTGAGGATGACATAGAGGACGTTCACTCTCAGGTAGAGCTTATGCTTACCCGCGCTCTTGGCGATATGGGTAAGAAGATTCACTCTGGCCGTTCTCGTAATGATCAGGTACTCGTTGACCTCAAGCTCTTCACTCGTGCAGCCTTGCGTGAGGTAGTAGAAGGCACAAAGACTCTCTTTGACGAGCTTATTGCAAAGTCAGAGCAATATAAGAACGTGCTTATGCCTGGTTATACCCATCTTCAGATTGCTATGCCAAGCAGCTTCGGACTTTGGTTTGGTGCTTATGCAGAATCGCTCACAGACGATATGCTGTACCTCCAGTCAGCTTATAAGATGACAAACCGTAACCCTCTCGGTTCAGCAGCCGGATATGGTTCAAGTTTCCCATTGAACCGTCAGATGACTACCGACCTTCTGGGTTTCGACACAATGAACTATAACGTGGTTTATGCGCAGATGGGTCGTGGAAAGCTGGAGAGGAACGTGGCATTCTCTATTGCCGGACTTGCAGGTACTCTTGCAAAGTTGGCTTTCGATGCTTGTATGTTCAACTCACAGAACTTCCAGTTTGTAAAGCTTCCAAAGGAGTGTACCACAGGTTCAAGCATCATGCCTCATAAGAAGAACCCTGATGTGTTCGAGCTTATCCGTGCGAAGAGCAACAAGCTTCAGTCACTTCCTACTCAGGTAACTCTCATTCAGAACAATCTGCCTTGCGGTTACTTCCGTGACTTGCAGATCATCAAGGAAGTATACCTTCCAGCATTCGATGAGCTGAAGGATTGTCTGAACATGACAGCCTATATCATCAATAAGATTGAGGTACGTGAGGATATTCTCGACAATCCGATGTACGACCCAATCTTCTCAGTAGAGGAGGTTAACAGACTTGCCGTTGAGGGTATGCCTTTCCGTGATGCCTATAAGAAGGTGGGTCTTGATATCGAGGCTGGTAAGTTCACGCCAAACAAGAACATCCACCATACTCACGAGGGTAGTATAGGTAATCTCTGCAACGACCGTATTCAGGCTCTTATGCAGAGCATCCTTGATGGTTTCCACTTCGAGAAAGTGGATGAGGCGGAGAAGAAACTGCTAAGCCCCTCACCCGTCACAGAGTGACACCCTCTGACACATACTCGGAGATTCTCAATCTCCGACTTCCCCAAAGGGCGAGGGGGAAGTTACCTTTTATCGCTATATGGTAAAAAAATTTTGATTTGAAAAATATAATTAGAAATACTAACTTTTCCCTCGCCCCTTGGGGAGAGGGTGTCCGTAGGACGGGTGAGGGGCTATTGGGGATGCTGTTAGGCTTTCTTTTCTTCTCCTCCTGTTCCACCGATGAATTCGAGTATGATAGGAAGTACCAATGCTATTTCACTTTCGACTGTAGAATACATCAGGGAACGGCTTTACAGAATTGTCTGAATTCTATGTCTCCCGGATTGTTCTGCATGGTGTGGAGTAAATATGATGGTGGTGTGAATCATATTCAGATGCAACTCTATAACAAACAGACGGAAGATGCGGCAATCACCACAGAAATTGAAGCAAGACGTTCTTGCATCTTAGGTGCTAACAACGGTTTGGTGATAGGTTGCTCAACGCTGAATAATGGTCAGCTATATGCTTTTGACCGTGTTTGTCCTAACTGTGAAAAGGAAGGATTTTTCAAGACGTTGCAATGGGAGAATAGCGGTCTTTGGCTGAAATGCCCTCAATGCAAAAGGGTTTATGACCTGAACAACAACGGCTTTATTGTGAAAGGCGAGGGCGGTCGCAAACTGATGAGGTATAAGGCATCGTACTACAACGATATATTGGAGGTTTGGAATTAACCTAATCCGTCCTTCCCAAATGGGTAGTCAGATGTTGATAACATCGGAGTATGTGACAAGCTCCACTCTCCTCACCCCCTCCAGGGGGAGTAGATACCTTTTTATCGCGAGGGGAGAAGAAAAATGTAAATAGTAAATTATAAATAAATTATGCTCAAGAGAATCCTTTTATTGGCATTACTATCTAACATCCTTCCCTTTGGGAAGGCTTGGTTAGGCTATTCCTCTTACGCCCAGACCGCCCGTAAGTTCACTCTCGTGAATTCTGCTGACGGCAAGTCGGAACTGACGGTCTATCTTCCTTCTGAGGATGCATTGGCTAAGGCTAATGGCCGTTTCGTTGTGGATTGTCCTGGTGGCGGCTATCAGAATCTTGCCATACAGCATGAGGGACATGACTGGGCAGAATACTATAACAAGCAGGGAATAGGCTATGCCGTATTGAAGTATCGTATGCCGAATGGTGATCGTAATATTCCGCTATCTGATGCGTATAATGCTATTCGCACAGTAAGGGATAGTGCTAAGGTATGGCACGTGAACCCAAAGAACGTGGGTATTCAGGGATTCTCAGCTGGAGGTCATCTGGCAAGTGCTGTTTCTACCCATGCTCCTATGAGCGCGCGTCCTGACTTTGCCATTCTCTTCTATCCTGTCATCTCAATGAATGAGAGACTGACACATAGAGGCTCTTGCATAGGATTCCTTGGCGACAAGCGTAATGATGAGGCTCTCCAGAAGCAATGGAGCAGCGACAAGGCTGTGCGCCGCCATTTGGTTCCACCTACCATACTTATCTTCTCTAATGACGATAAGGTTGTACCACCTGTTACAAATGCCGTAGCTTACTATTCTGCTCTTCGTGATGCGGGTGCTGACTGCTCAATGGTATGCTATCCTACTGGCGGTCATGGATGGGGATTTAGAAGCAATTTCAAGTATCATGAGATGATGCTTATGGAGCTTACCCAGTGGCTCAATGAACAGAAAATGCCAACCGATTCTTCTGTAAAGGTGGCTTGCGTGGGCAATAGCATAACTGATGGTCACGGAATAGCCGTTTCTGATCTGTTTGGCTATCCTGCCCGATTGGCAAATAACCTTGGTCAGAACTATGCAGTAAAGAATTTTGGTGTGAGTGGCCGTACACTCTCTAACTCTGGCGATTTCCCTTATCAGAAGGAAGAGGCTTGGAAGAGATGCCTTGAGTGGCAGCCAGATGTTGTGGTGATAAAGCTTGGCACCAACGATACAAAGACCCATAACTGGAAGACAGCCGAAGGAGATATCATGTCAAGTATGAAGACTATGATTGATTCTCTTCGTGCGCTTCCTACCAATCCTCGTATCATCGTTACAGCTCCTATTCCATCATTCAAAAACGTATGGGATATCCGCGATTCTGTGACTGTCAATGGTGTTATTCCGCAGATTCAGGAATTTGTAAGGAAAGAGAATCTGGAGTATCTCGACCTTTACAACGCTATGAACTCTCTTGAGGATCTGCAAAAGGAATATCTGTTAAGAGACGGCGTGCATCCTAACGAGAAAGGCTGTCAGAAACTTGCCGATCTTGTGGCAGCAAAGATAAAGTCGCCTGTCAGCGTGGCGGCTATAAAAGATAGGAAGATAAAAAAGAGAAAAAAATAATAAGTAATTTATAATTAAAAGCACTATGCTAAAGAAGTTTATTATTGGGGCAATCCTTATTAATTTGCTACCCCTTGGGGGAACGGGGGGCTATCTTCATGCTCAGTCTAATCTCTTGCATTACAAGAGTCCGGCAACTTATTTTGAAGAGGCTCTTCCTATTGGTAACGGCACTCAGGGTGCTATGGTTTATGGCGGTGTAGGAGAGGATAAGATTTCTCTCAACGACATCACTCTCTGGACTGGTGAACCAGATTCTACACTTTTCGCTACTCAGAATCCAGAAGATATTGAGCCAGATACTCCTGCTCTTAAGACTTTCCTTGTTGACGAGGAGGAAGAGGCTAAAGCTAAGGCAAAGGCTGATTCTCTTGCTGCTATTCAGGAGAAGCCTAAGGCAAAGCCTTTCGAGGCACTTACTGCTATTCGTGCGGCTCTCTTCAGAGAGGACTATAAAGGTGCAGAGGAGCTTCAGAAAAAGGTTCAGGGACACTATTCACAGAACTATCAGCCTCTCGGCACTCTGACTATAAAGAGTCTTAACGAGGTTCTTCCTGGCGATTATACACGCTCTCTTGACCTTACACGTGCGCTTGTCACAGTAAACTGTCTGGATGAGAAGAGAGAGTATTTCGCTTCTGCTCCTGACTCTGTGATTGTCATTCGCTTGAAGTCAACGGGCGGTAAGCTCCTTAACAAGCGTCTGAGCTATAACTGCCAGTTGAAGAATACAGTCTCTACCGTCGGTAATGAGATGATTATCGATGGCTATTGTGCTTATACAAGCAAGCCTAACTATGTAGGAGGTGACAGCAGCTTCGTGTACGACGAGAAGCGCGGTATTCATTTCCGTACTATTCTCCACGTTGTAAATAGAGACGGCGAGGTAAGTGCTGAGAACAATGAACTGAAGATTAGCAACTGTTCAGAGGCTCTTATCGTGATTGCTAATGCTACAAGCTTCAACGCCAGTGATTTGGATCCTGTGATTGACGGTCTTGACTATGAGGCAATCGTAAGGTCACGTATCAGCAACGCTGTTATCAAGTCATTCGACACTATGCTCGAAACTCACGTAAACGACTATCAGCAGTTCTATAATCGTGTGAGCATCGATCTTGGTACAACTCCTGATTCTATTGCTGCAAAGCCAACCGACGTTCAGCTTCGTGAATATACAGATAGTACAGCGGTAAATCCTGACCTTGAGGAGCTTTACTTCAACTATGGCCGCTATCTGCTCATCTCTTGCTCTCGTACAAATGCAGTTCCTGCAAACCTTCAGGGTCTTTGGAATGAGTCAATCCTTCCACCTTGGTCTTCTAACTATACAAGCAATATCAACGTAGAAGAGAACTATTGGCCAGCTGAGATCTGTAATCTTCCTGAGATGCACAACTCTCTGCTTACCTTCATTCAGAAGTTGCCTATTACCGGTGTAAAGACTGCTGACGAGTTTTATGGAATAAAGGAAGGCTGGTGTCTTGGTCACAATACTGATATCTGGGCTATGACAAACCCGGTAGGAGAGGGTAGTGGCGAGCCTATGTGGGCAAACTGGAATATGGGTGGTGCTTGGATTTCCACACACCTCTGGGATCACTATGCTTTCAGCATGAGCAAGTCATATCTCAGTCAGGTATATGCCACTCTCAAGGGTGCTGCTGATTTCTGTATGAACTGGCTCGTACAGCTCCCTAACACCAACTATCTCATCACAGCTCCTTCTACATCTCCTGAGAACAGATACAAGACTCCTGCAGGCTTCGTAGGCGCTACTCTCTATGGTGGATTTGCCGACATTGCCATGATTCGCGAATGTCTTACAAACACCCGTGACGCTGCTGTTATCCTTGGTGAGGATCATGACTATATTGAGAAGATAAACAATGTGCTCAAGAACCTTCTTCCTTATCGTGTAGGCAAGAACGGAAATCTTCAGGAGTGGTTTAATGACTGGAATGATGAGGATCCACAGCATCGTCATCAGAGTCATCTCTTCGGTCTCTATCCTGGTCATCAGATCACCACAACACGTACACCTGACCTTGCTGCTGCCTGCAAGCGCACTCTTGAGATCAAGGGCGACAAGAGCACAGGTTGGAGCACAGGTTGGAGAGTGAACCTTCAGGCTCGTCTTCGTGAGGCAGAGAACGCATATCATTTCTATCGCGTGCTTCTCAACTATGTATCTCCTGATGGCTATCAGGGTCAGGATCGTCGTTCAGGTGGCGGTACATATCCTAACCTCCTCGATGCTCACGCTCCTTTCCAGATTGACGGCAACTTCGGTGGTACAGCTGGTTTGGTTGAGATGCTCGTACAGAGTGAGCTTGTAGAGCGCGACAGAGCTATGATCACCCTTCTCCCAGCACTTCCTGAGGCATGGAAGGCACAAGGCTCTGTAAAGGGCATTAAATGCCGTGGTGGCTATACTATCGACTTTGAATGGAAAGACGGCGAGGTGACCTCTTATCAGCTTAACAACGTGCGTCCTGACAAGCAGACAGGTCGTGTAATCGTCATCTATGGTGATAAGAAGGACCCTATGACAAAGTAAAGGCCTAATTAAGCCTTCTGTTAGATAATAATGCCGCTTATGGATTAACAGCCATGAGCGGCATTTTTTTATTTTAACGTGAGTTCGATGACTTGCTTTAGCTTGATGAGCTTCAGCGAATAATTGCCCTTAAGACAAACAGCAAGCTGTTTTTAACTGACAATAATTACCAATCTTACCAATCTTCAACCAATAAGAATTTTAACTGATGGAAAAAGATTGCGCAGATTGGTAATTATCGTCAGTTCAAGCACCGAAGGGGCGTTTATGTTATGTTGTGGCCGGATGGGATTCTGTGCCTTTCATCTCATCACCGTTGGAGTCGTATTGCTTGCGCTTGCCTGTTGGTGGGGCGGAGAGGGTGATGCGTATAACGGCGGTGCGGGAGAGGGAGCGTTGGATGGATGCATCGAATGCGTCCATGTGCTGTGGCAGGAAGCGTTCGCAGATGATGCGAAGGGCATGGATCTTCTCTGTGTCGTCTTCTACAAGCTCTGCCTTGCCGAATGCGATGGCGGATTTGTACTGAAGGGTGAAACTGCCGTCCTTTGGACCGATGGTTGGGGCGCACTTGGTTACTGCTGACAGACAGACCTCCGGGTGTGCCTTGATGGCGTCGAGTTTCTTGCCTTCAAGGGCACCATGAAAATACCAATGCTCGTTGTCGTCGGATGCCAGAGACAGGGGCAGACCGTATGCCTTGCCGTCTGCATCTATGAAACTGACGGTTATATATGGGGCTTTGCGCATCACCTCAAGTGCCCATGCGCTATCCATTGCTCGTGATTGCTTTCTCATTACGGAATCCAGAATCTTGTGATGGTTGTGATGATGCCGTTCTCGATATTCACTCTGGTGTTGAGTTCGGAGAAATCGCGCTTGTATTCCTTTACGTGGGCAAGCCATTGACGGTGGTTGGTGCGGATGGTGTCGGAAGGATCCTCGGGGTTGTCGCCGCAGTCGATGATGGTGAGGGCGGGGCTGAGCGGGGGCTTCACCTTGCCAAGTTCGGAGTATTGCGGATGATTGTCCATTAGCAGTACACGGTATGTGCCTTCCTCGTGGGCTGTGAGGTCCACACCGCCAAATTCTATACCACCGTTTATGGAGATGTATCTGCCGCGTTCTATCTTGTCGGTAATGATAGTGTCGTTTCTGAAGAGTATGGTGTCACCCTTTTGCAGATTGTCGATTTCGGATGCCTTGTAGGTGTCGATGGAATATGCGGTCAGGGTGAGGGTGCTGTCCTTCCAGTTGAAATCGGAGGAAGTGAAGACGGCGGGGATAAGACCCTCAAGACCCCCTGTCTCCCCCTTAAAGGGGGACTTGTCTGCTGGTAGAGGCTTGATGAACTGATAGGCTAAGTTCTCTTTGTTGGAGGTATTTGTACATCCGGCAAAGAGGACACAAAGGAGGGGGATTAGGTATTTTGGATTTGTCATTTTTTCTTTGGGTTGAAATTAAGAGATTAAGAATTTAATTAAAGCTGATTATTATTTTCGCTGAAGCTCAACAAGCTGAAGCAAGTACCCAATCTACGCAATCTTTAATCCAATAAGAAACCGGGCTTGCGCCCTGAGATGTGTTTTTTGAAAGTAAATTCTAAGAAAATTAAACCAGTAAATTAATTTACTGATAAAATTTATTGCTAATTTATTTTCCAAATAATATCTTCGCGTAAGCGAGCCTTTCTTTATGGTAGAAGATTGGTAAGATTGGAAATTATTGTCAGTTAAAACAGCTTGCTGTTTGTCTTAAGGGCAAGTCATGTAGCCAAGCGCAGCGTTTATTTTTGTCGAGCTCACGTTATACTATTTCTCTTTTGCGAACATTGTGTCGAGAGTTTCCTGTGGGAAGGGGCAGGGCTCGTGTCTTACCTTTGCCAGTTGGAATTGCTTGCAGGCGTTGTTTACCGATTCTTCCTCAAAGCATTTGAAGAGCATGTCCTTGAGTTCATCGAGTCGCTTGGCATCTTCTTCAGAGAATTTTCCGCATTTGCTGTAACTGACGTTCTTCTCTGGGAGGATATCGTGATAGAAGTAACTCCACACCATGAATTGCATGGCAATGTCGGGAGTCATAAGGATTGTATCCATTTGAGAGTAAAGAGTAAAGGGTAAAGAGTAAAGTAGAGGGTTATTTGTTATTTCTCATCAGTTGTGGAATCCTCGTATTTCTTATGTATGAGATAGCGTCTGTACATCACTCCAAGTGCTGCGAGGCAGTATAGGACTGCGAGGATTGAGAGTGCCCTGAACTCGGGGAGAACGTCGCCGATTCGTGCTCCCATGCTGCTCATTCTGATGAAGCCTCTTATCGCGAATGTTGACGGCAGATAGTTTGCCACGGTTTGCCAGAAGCATGGTATTCCGCTTTGAGGCCATGAGATGCCGGAGAGGAAGAGGAATGGTACGGATGTACATACGGCTGTGAGCATTACGGCTTCACGGAATGGTATCATCTCACTTCCTACAACGGCGAATGCCACGCAGGCAATGAGGTATGGTGTCATGAATATGAGCCAGTCGATGAAATGCACCATCATGACGAATCCGAACATGCGAGGTACGACGAGTGTGCAGTATGCCAGCATGACGGAGAAGATGATGCAGAAGGCCAAACCCTTGCCGAAATAGGCATCGATGACGTGCTTCACCATAGGGAAATGCTTCTCACGCTGTGTGCCGGAAAGGAGTCCGACGCTAAGGAGGAGTGCCTGTTGGATGATGAGCACGAGTACGCCCGGCAATATGAAGTTGCCGTAGCCGCTTGTGGTGTTGAATATAGGTACTTCCTCGAAATCGAGAGGCTTGGATGCAATCTGTTCCTCCCTGTTGGTATAAGCCCCGCTTACAGCTGTCTGTATCTCGGTGCCCATTACCGAACTGACGGCTTGTACTGTCTGGAATATTGCCTTGTAGGTCAGCATATAGCTCATGTCGCAATACACGCTGACGTGTGACTGCTCATGTCGTCCTACTGTTGTGGCAAAGTTGCGTGGGAAGTATATAACGCCATAGGCCTCTCCATGTCCGATATGGTTCTGGGCGTCATGAATGCTATTGGAATAGAAGGCTATGCTGACATCGGGGGAGGCTTCGACCTTCTGTATGAACTCACGGCTGAGTGCTGAGTGTGAGTCGTCAACCACAACGACTGGAACTTCGCGCACCACCTCATTATTGTATATCCATGAATAGAGGATAGGATATGCCAATGGCAGCACGATACAGAAGAGTACCGCACCTGAGTCCTTGAATATGGCAACCGTTTCCTGCCACCATATATCGGCTATGTTCTTTATGTGGGTTTTAAGTGACATAGAAGCCTAACCAAGCCTTCCCAAAGGGAAGGATGTTTTATACATTTTTCGCTACAGAAGACTTGGCTTCAGATATTATTAATGTTTATCCCACTATATCGCATCCCTCCCTTTGGGAGGGCCTGGGTGGGCTGTTTATTTTATATAATCATAATGCCTCATCACATCACCGATGCGCTTTGTCAGGAGGTATGGCATGATAGAAAAGCCTATGAGGCATACTATGTGCAGCGCAGCATCGCAAAGCGGGTAGGTGTTGAATATGCACAACTGATATATCATGTAATAATGGCGCAGAGGGAAGAGCCATGACATTGCCTGAAGCGGGGCATCCATGGCAAAGATAGGGAAGGCGCTTCCTACCATTGAGAAACTCAGTACTCCCATAAGCGAGCATAGGCTCATGCTCATGCGGAGGGTTGGAACGAGTCCGAAGATTGTGAGACTGAATCCCTGTGCTCCGATAACTGTGAGATAGCCAAGAAGCATCAGCCTTCCTATTCCACCGGGGGCAGGGAAGTGGAGATAGTCGAACATATACCACATTATTCCTGTCATCACGATGAAATATATCAATGTGTGTGGAATCAGCTTGCCTATGATGGCTATGATGCTGTGGTTGCCTGCTGCTTCCATCAGCTGGTTGGATGTGTTGAATTTCAGTTCTGTTCCGAAGGAGAACGGAGTGAGAAGGAAGATGAACAGCAGAAAGCATCCGGGCACAAGCATCGTGGATAGGTAGATGTTGTAGTTCACCCATGGGTTGCCTATCATGTGCAGGTCAACGGCAATAGGCTGGAGAGCCGGCATTATGAGTTCCGGGCGATATCCCTTTGCCTGAAGCGTTGCCTGTCCTACGGCAGCAGAGCCGAGCGTAGCCATGGTCTTCATATCCTTGAAGATAAGGGTGCCTGCCATGATTGACGTGTTGCTGTAGTAGAAGGATATCTTAGGCTGTCGGGAAGCAAGGAGATTGTCGGTAGTATGCTTTGGGAAATACATGAAGCCGTATATCTCGCCAGTCTGTATGGCATGGCGTGCATCATCCACGGAAGGGTAGTGAGCCACCACCTTCGATGACTGGAATGAGTCGAGCATGCGGGTAAGCTTGCGTGTTGTGGTGGTATTGTCGTTGTCCACAACTCCGACAGGCATATCAACAGGCTGTCCGTTCTCCATCAAGGTGGTGAAGAACATGGTGCAGAGAAACGGCATTACGATCATGCATACCAGATAGATAGGTTGCGTGAATATTATGCGTGTCTCGCGAGATATGACGTTATATAGATTGCGGAACATTAAAAAAAAGCCTAACCAAGCCTTCCCAAAGGGAAGGATGTTTATAGTATTAATCCTAATGAAGCCTACCCAAGCCCTCCCAAAGGGAGGGATGTGGTATACATTTCGGGCTTAAAAGGAAATCTTGTTTGCGAATAATATGTTTGTTTGTATTTTTTGATTGAAAATACTAACT
>ODAI013452447.1_pt1 | contig 22988 bp, 22 predicted proteins | sample 1539321 | NCBI WGS metagenome assembly ODAI01 (sample SAMN02144231, study PRJEB22623) | gut metagenome | biome: sheep rumen | host: Ovis aries | place: New Zealand | reverse complement strand
GCTCATGCAGAAGATGAAATATGTCACTATAAAAGCAAATATGAGCAGGAACGCTCAAAACCGCCTGTTATAAGGTACGAACCTGTTGTACAATATGAAACCAAGTGTGTATCGTGCAGGAAAAGCCTGTATGAATCCGAACTTTCCATTGCCACGGCAGAACGCGAGAAATACGAAAAGCTGGCATCAGAACTGGAAAAACAGATAGAAGACAAGGTTGCTGCTATCGTTAAGCGTAAAACCCGTAGAGAGAGGCTGCTTGAATGGCTGAAGGCGCTTTCAGCGGCAAGGGATATTAACATATATTGGTGTGCTATCGCTTACTCACTGCTCGTCACGCCTGTATCTGTGTTTACAAGCAAGGTGCTTCGCACGGATCTTGTCAATATATTCAAATGGATCTGGAATATGATCGTCAGCGCTGTCATGGCCACAAAAGATATTGTGCTCAATGCGGCGGGAGTAACAGACAGTTTATCGGATGAAAGACTGCGAATAGTATTGAATATCGCAATGATAATCGTGATGACTGCACTTATTGTCATAGTCCTGTTCCTTGTACTGCGAGCCGGAGTGAAAATGCTACTGGAGTTCCTGGGCGATCATTGGGAAGAATTGTTTGATATGAAGTTCTTGTTTGTAGTACTGCTTGATCTTATAGGGTGTGTTTTCGTCGGAAAGGATATTCTTACACTTGACGATGGTCATGTAAATATCTGGGTAATATTCCATGGAGTGCTCATCCTATGGTTGATCATAAGGCAGATAGTAAGTAAAATTATAGAGAAACTGGATGATAATTCTTCAGTCAAATAAATGATATATAAATATATAGTGGGAGATGATTTTGTGAGAAAAAAGCTCAAATGGATAATACAAGTAAACTATATCTCGGATACCGATGAAGAACGAAGAATAAACTGTACAAGCATTGTACAGAAAATGATAAACAGAGATGATATGTAAAATGACCGCATCTCATTATAAAGTATTGACAATAGTTTGACAGTGTGGTAAAATAATAAAGGATAATGATGCCGCACTGTACAAAGAAAGGAATTATTATGAACAGTGCAGCTATCTATGTAAGACTTGGTGAAGAAGACATGGACAAACAGGGTAATATCGACAGCAAAAGTATCATAAACCAGAAGGAAATGCTCATTACCTACTGTAACGAACACGAATGGAACATTTATGATATTTACTGCGATGACGGTATTACAGGAATGGAGCGTGACAGGCCTGAATTTCAGAGGATGCTCGCCGACTGCGAAAGCGGAAAGGTTAATATTGTAATCTGTAAGGATCAGTCAAGGTTCGCAAGGGACAAGATACTTGTCACAGAGTATCTTCAGACCAAATTCATGGTATGGGGCATCCGTTTTATAGGTGTGGCCGATAATGTGGATTCTACGAGCGGTTACTATCTTGAACAGACCGATATGAACGGAATGTTGAACGAATGGTATGTACGCAACATTTCGGGCAAGATCAACTCGACTCTTGACAGTATGCGTAAAATGGGACGTTTCTGTGGTCCTTTCGTGCCTTACGGGTATGTCCGCGATCCTGCCGATAAAAATCATCTTATCCCCGATGAAGATGTAAGAGAGAATATCATAATGATATTTAATGAATACAATTCGGGAAAAAGTATGAAGGATATTGCCTTGATGCTCAATCAAAAGGGTATTCCCTGTCCGTCGGTATACAAGAAGATGAAAGGCTCGGCTTTCTGTCCTCGCAATACCCATGGCGAATGGACGGTAGCAGGTGTACAGGCTATTGTGAATAATGAGGCATATATAGGCAGTGTAGTGCAGGGCAAAACGAAAAAACGCAGCTATCGCTCCAAAGAGCTGACATTTGTTCCAAAAGAAGACTGGGTTCGCGTCCCCAACAAGCATGAGCCAATAATAACGCCTGAAATGTGGGCAAAAGCTCAGGCTCGGCATAACAATGTTGCCCGCTCCGGCAGAAAAAGGCACACTGTTTGCCCTCTCGCAGGAAAAGTATTTTGTGCAGTCTGCGGTGAGTCTATGAACAGACGAGTATCTACTCACAAAAAGAACGGGACGATATACTACGCTATGTACTGCACCTCTGCATATGAAGGTAAGACTACATGCGGTAATTCACATTCCGTAAGCGGCAAGGAACTTGAAAAAGCCTGCCTTGATGCCATTAACGGCGTTATAAGATCATATTGTGACTGTGACAGCCTTACGATATCGGATATGCAGGAAAGATCACTTAAACAGTATTCGTCACAGAAAAAGCAGGCACAGCAGCAGTATGACAAGATACAGTCAAGGCTTGACAATCTCTATTCCGACAAGCTGGACGGGATCATCTCCGCAGATGAATATCTTCGATACAAGGATAAATACTCCGCCGAACTCGAAAAGCTCAGTTCACAGCTTGAAAGTCTGGACAATAAAATCACAGAGGCGGAGCAGCGTATGAAAGACGGAGAGTACAGACAGCAGCTTATTCAGAAGTATTCAGATCTGAAAGAATTTGACCTTGCTGTTGCAGATGATTTTATCGAGTCTATCTATGTAGGCGATCTCACCGAGAATGGCGAGCGAGAGATCCACATCAATTTAAAAGTATAAAAAAATGCCTATACACAGGCATTTGAGTTACGCAAGTTAAGAATATTTATCACAAGATAAAAGTTATTGTCAGTATCTGTCTGAGAACCGTTGCCAATGAGCAGGTAAACCTTTTGGATATACGATTTGCTGTTTGGGTCGTAAACTTGACTGGCAACGATATTGTCTTCGCTTGTCAAATGCGTATAGCTGCTGCCGCTGTACAGATAGACATTGGTGTCATCAAGGTTAGGCAAATCAGAAAATGGTTCTTCTGCATATATCTTGTTGCCTTCACTATCCGTCCCATTTACTCTGTTCCTTGTTTTTTCAGCCCCGTTTATTTCCTCCATAAGAGTTCCCACATTGTAGCTGGAAGCCTCGGGAAGTATTACGGTACAATATACCTTATACACAGGGTTCAGTACAGCCTCTGTCTCCACCTCGTACTCATCGGGGTTTGCAGCCATAAGCATGGGCATCAGGAAGGATGATCCGAATACCCCCTCATCTGCCGCACCGTAAAGACTGCCGCCGGAAACTGCCACCTGACTGTATTCCGAATATTCAGCGTCCTTATCTGCAGCTGCGCCCGGAGTTCCCTCACCAGACAGTATCTGCGGGTCACCGCCCTCCGTGGTCTGTTCCGATGTGATCTCTGTCAGCACATTGTCCATGACAGGATCATTGTCTTCCGCAAAGGCACCCACACCCGCAAACTGTGTCAGTGCAAAGGCTGCCGACATAGTTACAGCTGTGAGCCTTGCAAGAAGGCTCATTTTGTTATGTCCTTTAAACATAAGCTTTTCCTCCTCTTATTCTGTGGCAAGCCTTATCAGCTCGCCTATATCATAGACCTCCGAGTATGCTATCGTACCGTTTTGGCAGTCAGAATACACCGTACCGTCTTTGATGTCGCAAAAATTTTCCAGATACGCCAGTTCGTTCAGGTCTTTATCATATAAGACCCCGTAGGAAGCTCCATCTTCATCTGAACGTGCCGATACAAAATGAATCAGAAGCTTATCACCGCATTCATAAAGGTATACGGGATAATCATCCTTCGGCAGATACATCTCTTTGCCTGTGTCCTTTTCGGTTATTACCGCATCACCGTCTGCGGGAGAATACATGGTGTAATGCTCTGTTTCACAGGCCTCGGAGTGATCTGTCTCCGGGGGATCGCCGCTTATACTTTCAGTGAGCCTGCCGTCATCAGCAGAATATCTGTTGATCTTTCCGCTTTTGTATATGACCTCCAGAAAGTCACCGCCTGCCGAACGTCTGAACTGGGTATCATAAACATTGTCCGGGTCATCAAAATCGCATTCCCGAATTACCTTCCCCTTGCGGTCTGTGATCCTCATCCCATTTTCAGAATAGAATACAATTGTTTTGTCAGAGATCCTTGTCTCTGTGTGGTAATAGTCAGGGATGTATGACAGTCTTTGTTTCGTGTCACACCGCTTGAATCCGAGTATATTGAGATATGGTTGGGAAATATTTGCTGTCAGGGCTGTATCACCACTGATCCTGCAAATATCTACGTCAGCATCCCCGTTATAGTATATGCGGTTTTCGTACCTGTCGTAAATGCTCATCATCCCCTTGGCACAAAGGATATAATGCTCCTTGTCGCTGCCAAGGGAATTTATAGTGTTCAAGGAATGCTCCGGCGGCATAAGAGGTATCTGCTCACCGGAATAGGGATCAAACCTCACTCCTGCAGAGCCTGCCAGCACAATAAAGCCCTCCTCATCAGCCTGTATCTCTCCTACAATATCCATGGTAAAAAAATCGCTGACAAGCTTTATCGTCTCCCGCTCCTGCATATCAAGGAAAATATAGCTGGTGCCTCCATCTTCCCTGGAATATGCAGAAAAGCCCAAAACATCACCGTGGAAGCATCCGATGAACCTTGTGCTTCCTTCATCCCCAAACACATTTATCTCTTCTCCTGTGGAAAGCCTGAACAGTGACATTTCTCCCCCTTCAAGGCTGACAGCTATTATATCCGCATCAGTGTTCAAAGCAAAGAGCGCAGTCACATTTGTATCATATGTGCTTTTCTCCCGGTTATAGGTGAGAATGTCATCTGAAACAGGTACGGAGAGCTTTTTGCCCTTAAGCTCCACCCTTGCGTATTCACTTTCGTCTGTGAGTCTGTATACCACCACTTCCTTCATATCGTCATCAGCGGCAATATAGCAGCCGTCGGTGGATATGCTTATGTAAGTGCATTTGGCTGCCAGTGTGTGCAGCTCCTTATCATCCCTGTCGTAAATACACAATCCATCAGCCCCTGCAAAAGCCGCTTTATTGTCATCTATAAATGCCATCTGTGCCGCAGCAGTGCCACGGGCAGGGAAGGAAGCCAGCTTGTCACCTGTTGATGTATCATACAGCGCAAATGTGCCTTGGGTCATAACTGCACACACATCGCCGGAGGGTGAAAGCTCCGCTGCGCACGGCAGGCCTTCCAGTCCTATTCTGTATCTGCTTTCCCATTTATCAGCCAGATCATATACCCCCAGCGCATTTGTAAGTGCCAACTGCGCCTGTGGTTTGTAATAAGGTGTGAGCAAATCCGGCTCAGGCAGCGCAGCCAGGGCGTATTCTATAGCCTTTGCCCTGTCACCCTGCTCCAATGCAGCAGATGAATACTCGGCATTTTTGAGTATCTCCTCTGTGTGCTGCATTCGTTTGAGCCCCACAAACGACATACCTATGCCGCAGACCAGCAGCACTGAGCAAGCTGCCGCACAGATGTTCCTGCTGCGTATAAGTCGTTTTGTTCTGGGGTCGTTCTGCCTGAGCTCTTTCAGCGCATCCAGCATTTCCTGTGCAGACTGGAAACGCTTTGTCTTGTCGGGATCCATGGCTTTGGTGATGATCTTCACCAGAGGAGGGCTGAACTGCCTGTCTGAAAGAGGCGTTACCTTTCTTGCATCACGGTGGGGACGTTCACCGGAAAGCAGGTGATACATGGTGGCGCCAAGGCTGTATATATCTGATCTTGCATCGGGAAATACCCTGCGGACTGTAGCTGAGGATGATGAATAGCCTGCCGACCGGCTGTCCTCTGCAAGGGTAGCGGTCTCATCCGCAATTTCCGACATGACAAGGGTATCTCCCCCTGCCTGCTCCGTCTCATCCAAAGCGTACTCAGCCTTGCTGAAATCAAACCCGTAGTGCTCCGGTGATGAATATCCCGCACTTCTGCCGATAAAGCTGTACTCGCCGATAGCCAGGGAAATATTGAAGTCGATCAGACACACATCTCCGTTTGGCAGCCGCATTATATTTGCAGGCTTTATGTCCGAATGAACATACCCCTTCGGCGGGTCACCGTGAACGGGGCTGTGCAGATACACCAGAGCATCAAGTATCTGCTCTGCCCATTTAATAACCTTGGGCTGACCGAAGGTCTCACCCCGCTTCAAGGGAATATCAAGGCTCTCGCCCTTGATAAACTCCATGACGGTGCAGACCATCCCGTCCTCTTCAAAGAAGTCGTAGACTTGTGGGATGTGGTCGTTTTTCAGCTCCTTCAGGACATTGACCTCACGCAGATACAGATCCCTGCTGCGGGTGAGTCTGCGCTTATCGACCTTGATGACCACGTCCTTGTCAAGTCTTGTGTGCCGGGCTCTGTAGACTACACCGCCGCCGCCCGAGCCTAACTCACCCGTTACCTCGTAAATATCACCAATTATTTTCATATACTCTTGTTAGTATCCTTATTTAGTTGACCGTATTCCTCATCGTAAACTCTTTCGAGTTTCTCTTTCTTTAGCTTATATATAAAGAAATTCAAAAGAATCAACAAAACACATACTCCACTACAGATAATACCTGCAATGAAAAGAAAATTATCACTCATTGTTCTCCATTTACTCCATCACCTTTAAGAAAGAAGCGGCATAGTTACAGAATCTGTAAATTGTGGCTCATTTAAATTGAAAATACTAAGAAAATTCATTCCCGTGTCTATTTTGTAAGTGATTTCAATATTAAGGTCTGAACTACTTAAAATATTCACTTCGGGATCTGTTAAATCTGATGATTTTTTTATAGCTCCCTTTATAGTAAAATCCTTTATTCCGTATTTAACAAGTCTTTTCTTTATTTCGTCATATTCCTCATTTTTCAACTCATCAAATTCAATATCTGCAATATAATAATAGGCAAAATATCTGCTTATCTCATCCTTTATAGCCGCATCTGTCCATGTTAGATCCTTTGATGTTACCCACGCTTTCTTTTTAGGATCATACACTGGATACAAGCCGTTATTTTTGTTTGAATATGGTGCTAAATTTGTTTCAATCGGGTGGTATTCCACTCCTGCAATTTCATGAATTGCACTGAGAAAACTATTCAAATCAGTGACTATGTTATCCACATCTTCTCCATCTACTCCAACTAATGTATCTATTACATCATTGATGGATGAAATTGGATAATTTCTCGCAGACATAGTCAGTGCACATTCATTCAATGCATGCTTGACTCTATTCTGCCTTGAAAAGTATCTACCGAAGGGGAGAAAAAGCATAATAGCAAAGACGAATATCACAAGGGTCAAAATTGCCTCAATAGTAAAGGAACCAGGTTCCCATATCTTATTTTCTTTTATTTTAATAGCCATTAAATTGCACCGATTCTATTTCAGGGAGCTGGGTGAAGTCCGCACCACCTGAAAAAGTAGGAAAGAGGGGATCATATTTTGCATAAATATCTGTTCCTATGTAAGTGTAACATTTACTTAGTTCAAACGTGTCACTATTCTTGTCTTCTCTTACTCCCATCTGGATAAGATCACCCATACGATTAAGTTTAGTTTCTTCAGGATAGAGGAGCAAAAGCACATTCAAATACCATTGATAATCAAATCCTAAACTAATAGTCCCATCTTTATTCTTGGTGATAGTATCTTTCTGAACGGCAAAAGCTTTATTTGACAATTCATTGATTCTACCCTTTTCAGTAGAATATTTACGCATTTTAGTATTACTGCCCTTCTTACCTTCCTGATATGTATATGTAAGTTTATTCTGCTCCAAATTATTGACTATATGCTGTATATCATCTATGAGTTCATCTATGTTATCAAGAGAGGCCCCCGTTTTAATAAATGCTATTTTTTTACCAAAAAGCATCATCATCATATCAAGTTTTGTTTAAACTATATTTACCGCAAGAGGAATCGCCCAACCGATATAAGGTATTTTAATAAGCGGTTTACATATCTTACTTGTATAGATAACGCCTAAATTACACACATACCTAATTAAGAATATAATATAGTAAGCACCATCCTGATTTCTCCATTCACTTTCATTACCTATCAGGAGATACTCCATTTGGGCACCCTTAAAAGCTCGTTGATTATAATCAAGACTAAGTTCAAATAAAGAATTGGTTTCTGCTGTTTGTCTGCACTTAAAGTGATCTGTTGTGTATATAGCAATCATAAATTGACAGAGAAATCCTTCCATAAAGGTGGGATCACCTGTAACTAAACTTCTGATAAAATCACCTATAAAGCTTATTAAATCAGCGATGGTTCCTATCACACCTTCAATAAAATTCTTAACATTTCCTATAAGGTCTCCCAATTTCAAAATCAGTTTGAATAATCTAAGATTTATAGCAGAATCAATTATTTCCTTGAAATCATAAACTATTCCCTCGATACTTTCTGCGACTTTCTGTAACCCTCTGCCATAATTCCAGCTTCTATAAGATGATGAATAATTATCTACATAAAATTGCTTTGTGTATCCCACAACCGAATTTTGAGGAATAATATGATTCTTTTTCCGTATTGCATCATTAAGGATATCTAATGTATTATTTTCGGAATGGGAAGAGGATCTACTCGGAAAAGTGTCGTCTATTTTAACATATGAATTAAGAAATGAATCGTGAGAAAAGATTTTTTCAAATGCGTCAAGCAACTGGAGTATCTTCTTAAAGAAAGTTTTATCTGTAACAGCCTCCATTGTAAGAAATGACCCAAGTAAAACTACTGTTTTTGTATCTAAATAATACGAACCATAATCGTCTGCAAGAAGATCAAAGGGATTTCCCGATTGGCTAACACTATCATACATAGCTATAATTTTCTGATCAATTTCTAATTGCTGCTGAGGATCAGTTACTTTTCCATCAGACAAGAGCATAACAGCTATTTCGTCGCTTAGATCATCAAATTCATCATTTGTAAGGGGAGGATTAGAGCCGAATGCACTGAATTTAATTATGGGCATCTTATAGACCTGATCCATGTTTGTCTTTGAAAAAGTTTGTGTAAGTGCTTTCTTCGCATTCTGTGACGTTTGCATATCGTACACACCATTAAGATCAGGCATAGTGTCATCGCTGAATTTGTCTTTCAGATTTTGAAGCCATTTGTTAATACGAATCTCATCTACCTTCGAGGAAAATTTTTCAAGCGTATTTACTCCCACAGCAGCATATTGTTTTTCCTGAGCTCTCGTTTCATGATAACTTCCCCGTCTTTCATTTGCGGCTTGGTTTTTTGCTGCTTTGTGTTCCTCGGAATTCTTATAGTCTTCAGGGGAATTTGCAATATCATTAGCTGTTTTTGTATCTTCATTAAGATCATCTATTGCAATCTCATAACTTAGAGCCTGCATCTCATCAAAATTATCAACCGTTTTATCTATATTCTCTACAAAACCTTTCAAACTATTGCAATATGTTTCATAATCGCCTTTCAAATCGTTTGCCTTACTTCTGAATTCTCCATATGCATCAAATATCTCCTTCATATCCGAGGCATATTCTGCATACTGTACATCACTATCCGTCTCTTTCTTTGTTTCGTCAAGCTTTTCAATCGCATTGGAATAATCATTACTGTTTAACAAAAGATCTCCGGAAAGACTACTGTTTCGAAGCACCTTATATTTAGAATTAAATTTTGAAATAAGATCTTTAACGGTTATTTCTACTTCCTGAGATACACTCGAACTATAAAGGTAATTACATTCTGAAGAAGAAAGAGTAACCTTCATCATGTCCTTTTTTGAAGTATCCGTTTCGTTGTAATATTCCGATGCATTTGATTTATATGTATTCATCATACCCATAAGTTTTGAAATGTCATCAGATTTCGTCCTGAGATCATTTATTCTCATTTGTGTATCCGATGAAGCATCCATTGTAAGTACATATTCGTAGAATGATGGATCTTCAAGATAAAACCAATACGGTGAAAAATCCCATGATTCCCCCAATTTTTCCGTAAGTTTACTCTCATATGCCTCCCTTGCAACAATATATTTGCCATAATTTGATGAAAAAGTACGGGTACCGTTGTTTAAAGTTACTAAATTATTAATCATTGATGTTGAATTTTCAAATGCACCAGCTGCATTTTTCGCAATACCTAATTTTTTATTGATTTTTTTAAATACATTCTGAATGTTCTTTAAAAAATCGGGGAGTTTTATATTTTCAACAAGCTTACCCGGCAATGCAAACATACCGTATGTAGCAATCTGATATGATAGCACTTCAGGATCAGCAAGGCTGTAAAGACATGTTACCTTACAGTTATCTTCATCAATACCAAAAAGGCGATTCATATTTGTAGTCTATTCCTGCTGTCTTTGCATGATTTACATAATCCTCAAAGGATCTGTTCATATCCTTTCCGTTTGTATCAAACGCATAAAGATCGTAATTCTCTTCAATATAAGAAAGATAATCTGCAAGGATTGCCATCTGACCCATAAAATTCAGTTCGTTCAGCTGTTGCTCAGCACTGCGAAAACGTGCAGATTCTATCATCAATGCAATAAAAGAGAACATTGGCAATAACATGAGTGCAAGGAAGATACTTATTGATCCTCTAACAAATCTATGCTCTCTCAAGAAATCAAAAATCATAATAACACCTCAAATCACTTTACCTGCCCAGTTTTTCATCAATTCCCGTCACCGTCACCGTCAACATCGTTCATTATCTTGGAAGTAAAGGCAGTGATCAAATTTTTCTCGCCATTTATAATACTCTTTGCTATAGAAGAGATATTTTTTACGCTTTTCAAAATCTGTGACTTTTCAGAGATACCCTTGGCTATACTTTTTATCCCATTATAATATCTTTGTGCACCTAATATATCATAACAAAGTGACTTTGCCTTGTATTCTCTCTTCAAAATACTCTGACTGATACCAAAAAATCTTGTAAACGGAATATAGTAAGACTCGCTCACTGTTACAGTGATCTCATTTTGAAAAGCCACAAGGGAACTTTTATTAATATCTACACTTATAGCTTGCTCCTTGCAATTATAAAACCGAGAACGTTTTAAAATCTGACTTGTATATTTCTCGGCAATATTTTTCTTAGTTCTGGTTAAATTACCGTTTTGACTTATCCAATATAGTCCGTCAAACCCCTGATCTGCTATACTTTCTGATGTAATATACCCTGTCACGGGATCCTTGCGCTCGTAGGAATATGTGCGGGCAATGCTTGTGGCAACCTCATTGGCTGTGGTCTGCAAAAGTGTTTCCTGATAGAAAAGAAAGCCGAATGATATGAGCAGGAAGATGACAAATAATGTGGTAGTCACAATGAATGTGGCCTCAACCACAGCATTCCCCTCCTCCTCGAACAGGTACTTCCGTATGAACCGGCGCTCCTCCTCGGCGGCACGCCTGTCCTCCTCGGAGGTGAAGAATATGAAATTGTCGGTCTCCGGGTCTATCCTGAATCTCAGCCGCATTTGCATCACTCCATATAGTACAGCTTTACAGTATACCATTTATCGCCGCTTCTCACATATGCTGTGCCGTCAGAACCGAAATAGAGGGCTTCATCATATGCGGGCGGGATGATTACCTCGCCGCTTTTGTTGATATATCCCCATTTGTTCCCCTGCTTCACAGCGGCATAGCCGTTGGAATAGCTTCTTGCCTCGTCATACTTTGGCTCACTTTCAACAGTTCCGTCAGCCAGTACAAAGCCCCATCTGCCGTTTTGGCAGAATGCCGCACTGCCGTCATAGAACAGATCCGCATCATCACATTCAAAGCCCGTGGGGGAGCCTGTGTCCGTGGTGTACATTTTAAATCTCTTTTCACCCGGCAGCTTTACAAACATCCTGTTTGCAACGGAGCACCTGTCCCCGAAGCCTGTGACGATATCCTCTATGCCGCCGTCGAACACATCCTCATTGCTGTGGCGCAGCACCCGCTTTTTGCCATCTCGGATCACATAGCACACATCATCCCCGAAGCAGCCCGCATAGTCAAAGCCTTCACCAAGTTTTTTTCCTGATGTGTTGAACAGATCATATTTCTGGGTGCTCTCATTATATAAGGACAATATACCGCTACCAAATGGTGTTTTTGCAGTATATTCATTGTTTTCGCCAATATAGCATTGACGTATGCCGTTTACAACCAAATAAGAATAGATCTCATCACTGCTTTCACCCGAAACGAGATCGTTTCCGTAATTCTTACAAAAATACGCCTCTGCTTGTGCACCTGATGAAAATGTAACATTTACAGGAGGGAACATATTCACTGTCTTATATGGTTCACTCTTTGTCCCATCTGTATAGATACAGGTATACTCAATATAATCCCTTGGCGAGGTAACTGCTGTCATTTCACCGTTGTCATCAGTTTCATATATGATATTGCCCTCATCGTCCCTGTCTTCAACATAATCAGTAACATTACGTGTAGCAAGAATATAATTGCCTATATGCTCCACATTTTCATATGCACAGGAGTATTCGGTAAATTTATGTCGCAAAAGCTCGAAATACTCATTTATAGTATCCGATTCCGTATTATTATTTCGTGCCTTGCGTACATATTCGGCACATTTTTCATAATTCTCATATCCTCCATAGTAGGATATAAGTCTGTCATACGCATCTGCGTTCTTTGGATAGGAAGAAGTCACCGTATCAAGAGTTTGTATCATTCCGCCCCTGTCGGAAAACTCTCCATTTTCATAGCCGCTTTCATAGAGGTCGGCTATCTTCATTCTGAGGTCATAACTTTCACGCAAGCCCAGTGCCCTCGAATATTCGGATATTGCTTTGTAATTTAAGTCCTGTTCCTCATATTGCTGTGCCGCTGCCAGCGCATTACTGTACTCCTCCTCTGTGGGATCCGCACCGCTGTTTACCACAGATGCCACAGCTATCACATCAAGCACCCCGAGGAGCAGGGCATACATTGCACCTTTGTTTTTCATACTATCACCATCAGAATATCCCAAGACATGAAATTACCACAAAACCAGCATAAATAAAAGGTCCCATAGGTAATGAGGATTTAAATGATTTGCGTTTCATGGCTATAAGTATCAATGAGACCACACTGCTGAACAGCAAAGTCACAAACAATGTTGTGAAAACACCTGCCGAGCCTGCCATCAGCCCTAAAAGCCCGAACAGCTTCACATCGCCGAAGCCCAGTCCGCCCCTCGAAATGACAGCCACTACAAACAGGAACACAAAGCCTATGAGAAAGCCTATGCCGTCATTTTTCAGTGTGAACAGGAATGTGTCCCTTGCAAGGATAAATTCAAGCACATACACTATCAGACGCACCAACGCCCCGAAGATGATGAGCTTATTGGGTATTTTGCGCCTGCACACATCAGTGACTGCCGCCGCCCCGACTATGCCGTGTATGACAGCCATTTTTACAAACAGGAATGGCACAGGGGCAGGGTTTTTCTCCACGGTATATGTGTAGACCAGAAAGCACAGTATCAGCGATATGAGGAAGAAGCCCCCGGTCAGCAGCACAGCCCCTGTCCTGCCTATGGTGTATGACACCGGCTTTTTCTCCTCTGCTCCCTCACTGCTGTCTGACGCATCTGCGGGAGCACCGGAGGAGGGGAGAACCTCCTCCGCACCCTCCGCCGGGGGTATGGCAATGCTTTGCTGTGATATAGGCTTTGCCTCGCCCCTATCCATAACAAAATAGCCTTCCTTTTTAAGATACGCAAAGAACAGTGCGGTCATAATAGCCGCTGATAATACGGTTGATAGATATACCATCAGAATAGGTTACCGTTTCCTGCGTCCCCAGTCTGTACTGCTGATGTTGAAGCATCGTTCTCTGGATGAAATATCTTATTCCAAGCAGCATTAATAAGGTTCATAATATTTTTCCTAAATATGACCACAAGAGCTACCACGATAACGAGTATGAGTACTATTGCAATAATCTCCATACCGCTCTCATCCTCGACCACCTGTCTTGCACTGTCACGTACTTTCTGCCCCGCAGCCTTTATAGCCGCCTGTCCTTTTACATATGCGCTTACGCACAGTCTGTTGATGTTTTCCATAATAAACTCCTTTCATATTTAAGGGCTTTGAAAACCCGAATAGATGTTTTTTGATGCAGCCATTAATGAAATACCCATCTTCCGCACCAGTTTATACCGGCATAATATCAATGCTCAATTCGCTAAGCTGAGAAATCTTAGATATACTGTCGCAGTTAGCAGCACATAAAGAAGGAAAGCTGATAATATGGTATACAGAACTACCTTGACCGCAGAAGTTATCTTCTTTGGCCTTTCAATGTCTTTTTCCTTACCCGACATACCGCTTTGCTCCTCACATATTCATATTTGCCATAATAGGCACCATGATCATTACCAGTACGCCGATAAATATCATGCAGATAGGGAACATGAGCTTGTTGGAGGCCTTCTCCCCCTGCTGCAAGGCAAGCTGCCGCTTTTCGTTCATCAGCAGATCCGACTGCTTTACAAGGGAATCCGCCAGGTCTCTCCCGCCCTTTTGTATGGCCTGGGTGATAAGGGTGGAGAATTTGCGTATCTCCTTGGTGCCGCAGCGGTTGGCAAAGGCAAAGATGGCATCTGTCTCGCTGACACCGTTTCGCATATCCTCCGTAACGCCCCGCATCTGCATATACAGCGGGGCATCGGATGAATATGACACCTGCTTCCACGCATCACGCAGGAACATACCGCCGTTTACCAGCAGTGCTATGGTGGATACCGCCGCCGGGAAATCAGTCATGTACAGGTAATTCAGATCCTCTATCTTTGACTTGAAGCTTCCCAAATAGTACCAGAACACAGCCACAGCCCCCACCAGCCCCACAAGGCCGAACAGCAGGCCGTCATTACCGCCCATGAGTGTCCCCATGAAAAGGCACAGATACAGTATCAGTGCGGAATATGTAAAGCTCTGGGCATACAGCCCCCGCAGATAGAAATCCGCATACTTTCTGCCGAAGAGTATCCCCGCCTGCTCACGTATCTTGTTGTCCCTGACTGTCTGGAAATTCAGCCGGAACAGATCGATAAACGCAAAGCCGATGCCGTAATACTTCGCCCCGGCAAATCTCTTTTTGTCTATGGCACCCACAAAGTCCTCGTAGACCTGCGCTTTCATGATGCATATGATGATGGGTATGCTCACCGCCACCAGCACCGCCGCCAGAAGATATGACACGATCATAGGCATTCCCCCTTTTTCAGACCGTTAAGCTATACTTTTATGTCCGTTATTTTCCGTCCCACAAGATATGCGCCTGCTGTCAGCACAAGGCCTGCGGTTATACCCAGCACACCGGAGGGTGTGGCAAAGTTTGCGGCAAAATCCGGGCTTGAATATTTCATGAACCCTACCATGACAAAGGGCATTACCAGCATGATGTTCAGCTCATTCTTGGTGGCGGCGATCTTTGTCTGTATCTCCATTTCTATGGACAGCTTGTTATAGAGTATGTCATAGGAATCTCGGATGACCTTGCCGAAGTCTCCGCCCTTGCGGTAGGATATGGCGAATACCTGTGCAAAGCTCTCCACCTCCCTGATGCCGCTCCTGCTGCCGAAATCCGTCAGCATTTTGTCAATGTCGATAAAATTCTGCTGCCCCTTTATCATAAGGTTAAGCTCGTCCACGATGTAGGAATCCTCCCCGTACTGGAGCATTAGATCCGTCTTTGCCGCCTCAAAGGACTTGACCGCATTATTGCCGGATGCAACGGATGCCGCCAGCGCATCAAGAAGATCCATAAACTGCCGCCTTAATACATTCAGCCGCCTGTCACGCAATATCTCACACATTACCGGGATGAACAGCCTCACTGTCACACACCCCACAGCACAGGCTATGACTGCATCCAGGAAATATGTGAGCACCGTGGGACTGCCGCTTTCATCCTTGCCTATGCCGCTGTACATAAGAAGCGCAAGAGCCGCCCCCGCAGCAAAGGCTGCGATCGTGTAAAGCAGCAGCTCCCTCTTCTTCATCCGGTAGACCTTGTAATTGAGCACGGGGGTGTTCAGCAGTGAGTTTACGTACTGAGGCTCCGCCGGCTTTTTTGTCCTTCTGGGGCTTTTGGTTTTCTTTTCGCTCATATGGTTTCCTTTATTCCCGTCAGCTTCAGCTTGAAGTCGTTCACAAGAGGGTTATCGGTGCGTTTCAGCGTTCCGTGCACCCTTTCAAGGGTAGAGAACCTGTCCTCCTCAAACACATAAAGGGGATTGAGTCTTATCTGCCCGTTCTCATAGCCCACGACCTCGGTTATCTCCACGCATTTTCTCGAATGATCCCTGAGTCTTGACAGATGTATGATGATATCCACTGCCGAGGCTATCTGCTGCCTTATGGCCTCCAGAGGCAGCCCTGCCGCGCCCTGCAGCACCATAGTTTCAAGGCGGCTGAGCATATCATGGGTGGAATTGGCATGACCCGTGGACAGAGAGCCGTCGTGGCCTGTGTTCATAGCCTGCAGCATATCAAGAGCCTCCGCCCCTCTGACCTCACCCACGACTATCCGCTCCGGGCGCATTCTCAGCGAGGATTTTATCAGATCCCTGATGCTTATCTCGCCCACGCCGGAGGTATTGGCGTTCCTCGTTTCAAGCCTGACAAGGTTCGCTATCCCCACGATCTGCAGCTCCGCAGAGTCCTCTATGGTTATCACACGTTCATCCTTGGGGATGTAATTGGACAGTGCATTCAGGAATGTCGTCTTTCCCGAGCCTGTGCCCCCGCTGATAAAGATGTTGTATTTCGCCCTCACCAGCATTTCCAGCTTGCGGGCTATCTCCTCCGTGATGGAGCCGTAGGCAATGAGCTTTTCCACCGTCATCGGGGTCTTTGAGAACTTACGTATGGTCACCGTAGGACCGCAAAGCGCCACAGGCGGCAGCACCACATTCACACGGGAGCCGTCCTGCAGGCGGGTGTCCACTATGGGGTTTGACTGATTGACCTCACGCCCTGCGGTTCCCACTATCCTCTGTATGATGTCCTCAAGCCTTTTGTCGCTCTCAAAGCTGACATTCAGCTTTTCAAGCCGTCCTGCACGCTCGATGAACACATTTTCCCTGCCGTTTATCATGACCTCGGTGATGTCATCATCGTTGAGGATGGTGTCAAGTATGCCCAGCCCTCTGATGGAGCCGAACACCTCTTCTGATATCCTCAGCCTTTCCCTCGGAGGGATATAGTCCTTCTCCGACCGCCTTGCCACCAATTCATCTATACTTTTCCGCAGCTCCTCATCGGAAAGGGCGGTAAGATCCAGATTTTCCGAGACATAGGTCTTTATCTCTTCTGTTATACTTTTCATGTTCAGTGTATCCAGTTATTTCTTGCGGAAAGGAGCTTTACCAGCTCCTGGGTGTTCCTGCACCGGCTGACCCTGCTCAGATCCGCTGATACCGTAATCTGTGCATTTTTGATACGTATGCTGTTCTCATCCGTCCTGTTGTACACAACAGAGAGCCTGCCGCCGTCCCTGCCATTCACCTTGTCCCGTGTCAGCAGCGCCTCTATGAGTCTTTCCGTCTTTGCCGCAGAGATGCTGTCACCGCCGCACACTATCATTATTCTGTCGGAGTGTTCGTTCAGCCAGTCATTAAGGCTGTCCCAGCCGAAGGGTACATCAACTATCACATAGTCGTAGATATCCGAGCCTACCACGCTTTCCACAAGGCTGATCCTCTCCTTTTCCGTAAGGTCGCTCCAGTCAAGGGCGTTCTTGGCGCTCTGGTAATAATATGTCCCCGATTCCGACATTACAGCAAAGTTGTTGAGCTGCACGGCAAGGTTCTGCTTCTTGTCAATAAGGGCGGTAATGCAGTCTGTCATGGTGTACATCCCCTCTCCCCTGAAAAGGGTCTCAGGGAGACCTAACGGGTCAAGGTCAAGGTAAAGTGCCTTCTTTCCTGCCCCGATAAACCCGGTATATGCCGCAGCCGCTGAGGAACAGCCCTGCCCCCCTGCCGCCGATGTGAAGGTGATGAGCTTTGTCTTGCCCATATCCTTCCCCAGGTCTATGACAATATTGGCTACCTCCGAATAGTGATGTACCATTGATGAGTGAAGCTCATCCACACGGCGGTATTTGCAGACAGCTGTGATACCGTCAACGCTGCCCACGCCCTTGTTATCCACAAGTATCATGTATGTGCGACACCCTAAGCTGTCAAGGCTGTCACGGTGAGCCATGCATATATCCTCGGAAATGAACGCCACATCACAGGGCTTTGCCTGTAAGGCTCCTGCCGCCTTTTCATAGGACGAGAACACCCTTACCTCCGTCTGGGGATAAAAGGTATTCATCGCATCAAGAAATCTGCTACTGTACAGCTTGTCGCTCTCTATCAGAGCAAGTTTTATATTCATCTATCTCCCACCATATTCCACGATCACTGCGGTGATATTGTCAGTTTCGCCCTCTCTGCGCACCCTTCGGAGCAGAGCCTTTGTTGCCCGTTCAAGCCCCCATACGGTCATATGCCTGCCTCCCCTGTAGGCACGCAGGATATCATCGTCAGACAGCTTATCCCTGAAGCCGTCACTGCACAGGAGGAACTTATCCCCCGGCTCTATGTCGCCGCTGTAAAAATCAGGGGTCATATCCTCTTTGATGCCAAGGCATTTGGTCAGCACATGACGCTTTCTATCGGTTTTTGCCGCCTCCTCCGTCATGCGCCCTAGGCGGATCTCCCTGCCTGTGACGGTGTGATCCTCCGTCAGCAGGTCAACGACGCTGCCTATGCGGTATATCCTGGTATCGCCTATGTGCAGGACATAGTACCTGCCATCCAGAAGCAGCAGACAGCTCAGAGTGCTTCCCATTTTGCTTTCAAAGCACGGGGTGAGCCCTATCAGCATATTGTTGAGTTCCTCAAACATCATATGCCACTTGTTGTAGATGATGTTTTCAAGCTCCTCCCCTCTGACACCGTCCAGCTCCGCCAGACAGTTTTCATACCATAGGGCAAACAGCTTCACCGCCATTGCACTGGATATCTCACTGTGCCTGCAGCTCCCCACCCCGTCACACACTGCGGCGAATGCAGAGCCCTCATCCGCCTTAACGTAGCAGGAATCCTGATTTACAGCCTTTCGTGTCCCCAGATCCGACACGAGATATGAAATACTCCTCCTCATAGCTCAAATATAAATTCCTCGGAGGACAGCTTTATGACATCCCCGCTTTCAAGAGGCCCCGCCTGCTCCTCTCCAGACAGTATCATCCTGCCGTTGACATAGGTGTGGTTTTTGGAATAGTTATCCACGATGTACCATCTCCCGCCCCTTTTGATGAGATATGCGTGCCTGCGGCCTATGTACTTGTTGTTTATGATGAGGTCGTTCATTTCCTTGGGGTCTCTGCCGATGGAGAACATCTCCCTGTCTATCTCCACCGCCTTCTTTGTGCGCAGATCCACAAGGCGGGGATTATTCTCCATTTCTATCTGAGTTTCGTCTGCATCCCCTTCGATCTCGGTCATGTCAGAAAAGGTATTATCTTCCTCGATCCTGACCGGTGCCGACTTTTTCTCAAAGGCTCGCCTTGGCAGGGGAATGCCCCTCTTTTCCTTTGGTGCTTCCTTGGGTGCAGGTACGGGCAGCGGCTCTGACACCGGCTCCTCCTGCCTTGTCTGAACAGGGCTGTCCTGCCCTGGTATGGCAAAATCCGCCATGACCGATGCCGGCTTTTTCTTCTCTCTTTGAGATGCCTTTTCCACCTTCGGTTTATTCTTTTTAAGCCCGAATATATCGGCGATGCTCTTCTTGCCGCCGCTTTCATGACTTTGCTCGTCCGGTTTTTCCTCGGCAATGTTGTTTACTATGTCGGCAGCCCTTTCCATTACCGAGGCAGCAGCCTTTTCTATCCCCGCCGCCACCTCACTGGAAACGCTCCTGTTTTCAGCTATTGCGCTGAGGGCTGACCCTCCCGATGCGCCGTACTTTTCCGCACTCTCTCCCTCGATGTATTCGACTATCCTGTCAGGTGAGATGCTCTCCCCCGCTATAAATGACATAAGGTCATAGAATTTGAATTTATCGGGATTCTCCGGGTGTGCAGATACTGCCGCAAGTATCATCTCCCTGAAAAAGGACTGACAAACCAGCGGCTTCTGGCGGGAGAGCTCAAGCTCAGGCATGAAAACAACGCACTGCTCCCCGGTGTCAACATACAGATCGTCAATGGCGGCACAGATACACTCCGGCCTTATCATATATTTCCTGATGCTGACCAGCGCCGCCGCCGCAGAGCGTATCACCGCCGAGATTCTCCTATACTCGGGATACCTGCGGACATACTCACGGTAGCTTGTGATCCCCGTCATATCAAAGCGCAGGCTTCTCTCCTCATCCATTTCAAAATAGATGCACCTTGCAAAGCAGGTGATATTATTGTTTATGAGCATCCCCACAGTGACTGAATCAAGCTCGGCTGCTGCATTGTTCTCAACAAAGGTAAGAAATGTGCTGCCGTTTTCTGCCTCATTTTTCCAAAAACCCATATATGCTCCCCATCTCACAGTATACTTGTGTTACTGCATAAAAATACCGGTCTCATAAGCGCATTATGCACAAATTTGTTTCTCAAAATAAGACATTTTGAGAAAGCACCGGATACATCCCTATCAGGTATGCAATTGTCAAGCTTCTCTGACACGGTTTCTGACACGGTCACATCGTCATGCAGCCGTGTCAGTGCGGTTTATACAGTCTCTTTTCCATTCATCAGATGAATGGACATACAGCTTTAGCGTTATCTCAACAGTGCTGTGCCCCAGTATCTCGGACAGAGCCTTTGCATCACCGCAGCTCTCGATGAAATTCGTAGCAAACATATGCCTGAGTGTATGGAATTTCATCCGCTCCAGCCCCGCCTTTGCCAGTGCTTTCTTGAAATGGTTGTCAAGAGTTCTCGGCTCCATGCAGGTCTCAGTCCCTGTCAGGATGAATTCTTCCTTTTCACCTGCAAATTTGCTGAACAGCGGCTCCAGTATCCTGGGCACAGGTATTTTTCTCAAGGATGATCTGCTCTTTGGCAGACCTGTATACAAAACAGTTTTTGCACTGCCGCCCCGGCAGTGTATCCTCTGCACCGTGCGGCGGATATAGAGCATACCCTTTTCAAGGTCAACATCCTCCCATTTCAGACCACAGATCTCCCCGATGCGGAGCCCCATGAAAACGGCAATAAGTATCCCCAGTGCTGCCCTGTCTCCGCTGGCAAACAGGCAGCTGCACAGCTTCTTCTGTTCCCTGTGAGAAGGGAGCACAAGCTCCTTTTTGGGCTTTTTGGGCATTACAACATTCTTCATGATATTTTCGGTCCCATAGGTGTTGTGTGCGTATTTGAACACTGTTTTCAGCAATACAAGGATGTCATACAGATAGGAAGGGGCAAGCTCTTTCTTATCCCGTATAAACTCATGGATATCGCCGCCACACGGCTTGCAGAGGGCTTTATCGCCGAAGGCAGGGTAGATATGAGTTTCAAGCTTCATGCGATAGTTCGCGGCAGTGGTCTCCTTATGTCTTACTGCGCTTACTGCAAGCCACTCCTCGCAAAGATCCCTTACGGTCATATCATAGACTGACACATGACTGACAAGCCCTTCACGGTACATTTCATACTTATATACAGCTTCTTCGGCAGTCTTTCCGTAGAATGACCTGTATTTTCCCCCGCTGTAGAAGCGTATCTCAAAACGGCCGTCTTTTCTAATGGTTACGTTGCTCATAAGTAATATTCCTCCAAAGCAAATGATATTTTTGTATAATTCATACAATATTCTCTATATTATCAAATATTAGTTGACAAATATATTCAATCGGTGTATAATCGTAGTATATTATAGGATATATGTGTTTATTTTTCGAGCATTTTCTCAAAATGTCTTATTTTGAGAAAAGCGGAAAACCAAAGGCGATACCCTGTCGGGTATCGCCTTTGTTCGTATATGCACGGCATAGCCGTCAGGACTGCCCTGTTCCTGCTGATGCATCATAAGATTTTGCTTCACTTGCCAAAAAACACCAGCCCGCTTTAAAGCAGGCTGGTGTGATGCTGTCACGCTCACGGATGAACGTTCTATTTGTGTGCCATTGGGATTTATCAGGGCTGCGGAGCTTCATGTCCCGCTGCCCGTGTCCCTTTTATAGAGCAGTGTGTATGCCCCGAAGAAAGTCGAAATCCCGAACACTGCGACTATACATTCCAGCAGCACAGGCGGGATAGTGATCACCCCGAATGTGCCCAGAGCGGCAATAGTATCCATTGCTGTATGCAAAAGTATGGCAAGGGGATACAGCCAGAAACGTTTCTTCTCTTTGGCAGCGTAAAAGACAAGTATGGATGCGCCTATATGGAACATGACCGCAAATATCCGCTCCACAAGGGCGATGCACAGATCTCCGAATGAAAATGCGGTGAGGGTGTTTACCACAGCCTCAACATTTGCCAGCTGTTCAGGTGCCTGTGCGGTGACCTCATCGACTACGGCGCCAAATGTGCCGCTGTTTATCATAGCCGCATAGGCAAGGTATTGCAGATAGGTGATACCAAGGATGAACATCACCTCAAAGCCTCCGTGACCTATGCCGTAGGATATGGATGTCTCCCTGTTCCTTCGCTTTTTGAGCACCGTCATAAAGGCAATGAGCCGCCCGGTCTCCTCAAACACACCGGGGAAAAGCCCCGTCGCCAGTGAGAGCAGGAAGGGATGTGCACCCATAAAGCGGCTCACGGCATGATCTTCAAGTCCCATTGCCGTGGGAAATAGGAGCACATTCTGCACAGGCTTTTCAAGTATCAGTGCAAACAGCAGGAACGCAGCCGCACCCGAAAGTATAGACGTGACAGGCTCTTTTTTCCTTATCTTCCAGATCACAGCCAGAAGCAGGGGAACAGCTATCCAGAGCACAGCCCCTGTTATCAGCCAGATAAAGGATGACGTTCCCACATAAGCATTTTCCGGCATCACTGTTCCTCCTCATCCTTTCTGCTGAGCACTTTTTTCTGCCATGTATACTTCCCGCATTCAGGGCATTTCATGTATCGTGTGGT
>ODAI011954955.1_pt1 | contig 22988 bp, 23 predicted proteins | sample 1539321 | NCBI WGS metagenome assembly ODAI01 (sample SAMN02144231, study PRJEB22623) | gut metagenome | biome: sheep rumen | host: Ovis aries | place: New Zealand | reverse complement strand
TTTTTTATCTGACATTTTTAATCCAATCTTCTCATATTCCATATTTTATTGTATTATATTCTTGAGAGGAATACAATGAGCGAAAAAAAATCAAGACTTGCAATCATAATTCCATGTTTTAATGAAGAACTGGTAGTAAAATCAACTGTAGAAACACTCATTTCCGTTTTGGATAAAATTATATCAAACGGAAAAATTACGGAAGACAGTTTTATATATCTTGTTGATGACGGCTCAAAAGACAAAACTTGGAGCATAATAGAAGAACTGCGTAATACATATGGAGAGCGAATCAAAGGAACAAAATTTATTCGCAACTACGGGAATCAAAAAGCCCTTATTGCCGGCTTGCTCGGAGTAAGAGAGCTGGGATGTGATTGTGCTGTTTCAATTGATCCAGATTTACAGCAGGATGAAAATTCTATAGAGATTTTTGTTGACGAATTTCATAAAGGTGCAGACATTGTTTCCGGAATTAGAAACGACAGAAAAACTGATTCATTTTTCAAAAAATATACTGCATTATGCTTTTATAAATTAATGAATATTTTGGGTGTCAAAATACCTCCGAATCACTCTGATTTCAGGCTTGTAAGCAAAAAAGGGCTTGATATACTTGCTCAATATAATGAAGAAGGGCTATTTCTAAGAGGATTTTTCCACGAAATCGGATTAAAAACGTCATACGTTCATTTTAATGTGAAGCCCAGAGCTTTAGGGTGTTCAAAATTCAATTTTTTCTCATTAACAAGTCTTGCATTGAATGGTATTACAGCTTTTAGCATCGTTCCGCTTAGAATAATTGCGGCTTGCGGCGTTATAACAATGCTAGGAAGCTTACTTTTAGCATTAGAAGTTTTAATGGAAAAATATATTCTTCATACAACACCGGGAGGGTGGGCAACACTTGTTATATTACTTGCTTTCTTTGGCGGTCTTCAAATTTTTTGTCTGGGAATAATCGGAGAATATCTGGGACAAATATTTAATGAAGTAAAAGGACGCCCTAGATATATTAAGGCTCAAGAATTAAAGTAAATGTATCAAACGAATATTATCGGTTATTACGAAATTCAAACAGAGTAAATACTGTAATTCCCATTTCTAGGTATTATGCGCCAAGTAAGCCGGCAATTTATTTGTGCTATTTATATAAAAACTTTTTATGTTAGTATATAATAATCAAAGCATCCTAAAAGAAGGAATTAATATATGGCAACATTACAAACATCAATATTAGGCATAGAATTTGAAAATCCGTTTTTATTAGCATCTGCACCTCCTACCGCATCAATAGAAAGTATCGATAAAGCTTTTGAATTAGGCTGGGGTGGAGCTGTATTGAAAACTATAACTCCGGATGATTTGGAAATGATTGAAGCAAGTCCTCGCTATGCTACTATTAAAGAAAACGGTAAAGTAATTTGCCTTCAGAATATAGAGTTATTAAGCCACGAAACAATTCAATATTGGATTGACGGTATCAAATATCTTAAGAAAAAACACCCCTCAAAAGTCATAATTGCAAGTATAATGGCACCTGTTGAACGTAAAGAATGGCAGAATCTTGTAAAAAGATTGAATGAAACACCAATAGATGCCTTTGAACTCAATTTTTCTTGCCCTCATGGAATGCCCGAAAGAAATATCGGTATGGCAATAGGAACAAGCGCAGAAGTTTCAATTCTTATTACCTCCTGGGTAAAGGCTGTTGCTGAAAAACCTGTTTTTGTAAAATTAACACCAAATGTTACAAATATTAATTGGATTGCAGGTGCTGTAGAAAGAGCCGGCGCAGACGGATTCTCTGCAATTAATACGGTACAAAGTTTTATGGGTATTAATTTGGACACATTAGACCCTGTCCTTAATATCGATGGATGTTCAACATATGGAGGATTATCCGGAAAAGCTGTTAAACCGATAGGATTTAAATGCGTTGCTCAACTAAGACAAAATTCTGATATGCCCATCTTAGGAATGGGAGGAATATCAAACTGGGAAGATGCAGCACAATATATTGCACTTGGTTCTGATGCCGTTCAAATTTGTACAGAGGTTATGATAAACGGCTATGGAATTATTAACGGATTAAAATCAGGATTACTTAATTACTTGGAAACAAAAGGGTTTAATAATATATCAGAATTAAAAAATATTGCAATTGCCAAAATTACATCACATGAAAAATTAAATAAAAAATTTCACCTTTATCCCTCTATAGATAAAGAAAAATGTGTGTCATGCGGAAAGTGTGCAAAGATATGCTCCGAATCGGAATATCATGCTTTAAGCCTTGATAAAGATTGTTTGAGTTTAAACAAGGAATCTTGTGCAGGGTGCTCATTATGCAGTCATGTTTGCCCGAAAGAAGCAATAAAAATGCGCTAATGACAGTTACTAAATTATAAAATTTTTGCTGCTTTCATTTGTCAGAAGCAGCAAAAATTCAACTAGGACAATATTAACGAACTTTTCGTATAGTTCTCAAATTCATTCTGCCAATAGTTTATCAGCCAGAGGTGATTCAACTTTTCCGTTTAATGTTTTAGAAACTTTTTTAATATTTTTTGACATTGTTTCCATTTCAGGAGTCCATACGAAATAATCATTTACATATCTTTCTCCTCTTGAAAAATCACCGCTCAACTGAACTTCTATAATCTCTTTTAACATTTTTTGCGCTGTCGGAACCATTTTATCAATATTTATATCCAAAACACCCTCAGGGGAAATTGTTATTGCCCCCTCTTTTATAAAGAAATAGTTTTGCATAACAGAACGAACCCTGTGAGCTTGGCTCAAAGTTGGTTTTGCCATCATCATGTTATCAGCGGCATAGGTTACGATGATTTGTTCTCTTTGCTCCGGAGTATACATGCCGGCTTCTGTCAAAACATCCAACATAGCAAGTGAAACCATATCTGCTTTATTTTCTTCAATAATTGATTTATATTTACCTAAACCTTCCGTTCCTGATTTCGGCCCGAGAGAATGTCCGTTTTCATGACCTACAGTAAACCAATGGTCTGCTTCATCATTGTAATACTTGTGCAGTTCAGGATTTAACATTGCATCTAATCTCTTTTGCATTTTTTCTCTTGCATCATCCGAGGTAATTAAACGAATTTGTCTGTGATAAACATTTCTTCTTCCGCCATCAAGTTCTGTTATTGAAAGTTTATCGTCGTTTGGAAGATTTTCCGCTAATGTTATGCCGGCTCTGTATTCTCCCACATCACCGTATACCCCTACCAAATCAACATCAACCATTGTTTGTTTTGATTCTTTATCTGCAGAAATATTTTGTACATATTTATCATTTAACGGCATATTTTGAGCCATAAGAGGTAAATATTTTTTTACATTTAAAATTGCATCAGTACCTTTTTTATTAACAATACCGACTCTCCCGCCCAGACAATCTTTAGAAATCGGAACAATGCCGTTTTCATCAAGAAGACTTTTTAATTCCGGATTTTCAACAACTGACTCTGTCATCTCATCAGAATAATTTTCTCTTGTAATAGTAAACTCCAGCGGCGTATCTTGAAGAGTAGCCCATTTCTTATCTGCATAAGCATCTAACATCGGATCAGCTGTCCTTAGAGCTTTTGCCTGAAGTTTTAAATACTCATTAAAGTCAGTATTTGTTGATGTATCTGAAGCTTTTTCAAGTTCTGATGCAATGAATTCGAAATCATCCTTAAAGTATTCAACATAATCAGTTGCTTTTAATTCGTCTCCATCTCTTTCTACAACCGAACGTTGATTTAAAATTTTTGCCACCTCATCAACTTTTCCTTCTTTCATCATCTTTATAAGAATTGAATGAAATTCCTCTCTCGTCAAATCAGCAGGATAGACTCCTATTCCTTTTTTCGGTTCAAGATTTGCAGCAAGTTTAACCATGTTTGAGTCTCTATCAAGTGCAAAAATTCCTTTTTGAGCATCAAAAAGAATCTTAGTTAATTTTGCATCTTCATTTCCTTTTGCAACTTCTTTTTCTAAATATTCTTTAAATGCTAAATTGTTATGATCATCTAAAATCATTTCAATTTTGTCTATTCTTTGTGCAGCTTTAACCAAATGTTTTAAAGCCTCTTTGTCTCCTTCTGATAACGCCTTATATTCGGGCGCATCTGCTGCCAGCATTTTTTTTGTTGTTAAATAATCTTTATGAGTTCTTTTTAAAAGTTCTTCTCTATCTAACCCAAGTTTAAATTCAGGTTTTGTAATTCCGACATTATTCATTGTACTCATTTTACTAAGCTCTCCTATAAGCATGTCAGACTTGTCAACCATCTGACTTTCCTCTCTCACATATTTTATACCTTTTGAATTAATTTGTATTCCGCTATTAATACGATTTGATATATTACCGTCAAAATTATTTGCAATGTTATTCACAGATGTTTTTCCTCTTTATTATAAATAATGTATTAAACACAGCTAACACAATACCGCTTTAAGTTATACACAGACAACTGCTTAATATCAATTGGAACTAACTTAGATATTTAGGAGAAGTACAAACTGTTCAAAGATCCGCCGTATAAAAGTTAAAAATCCTCGTCATCTCCCTTTTCGGCATTTATATAACTACTCATTTTATTTAACAAGGTAGCCTGCCAATCATTGTTTTTTTCTAAGAAAAAGTCTGCACCTCTTGCCTTACATTGTTGTTCAATTTCTTTTCTCGGAGATGCTGTTATTACGCCAATAGTAGTCTTTATGTCATATGATAATGCTAATTTTCTTAGTTCTGTTAATAAAATGAATCCTTCCCGTTCGGTAGGAATAAACAAATCCATAACTACATATTGATATTTACGTTTTTTAAATTTATTTACTGCATCATATATCTCTTGAGAACAATCAACATCCATCTCTAAACGTGATAAAAGCACTTTTAATTGATAGGTTATTACGCCTAAATCATCAACAACCAATATTGCAGGTCCTTGCTCTTCTTGTACTTCATCCATATTGCCCAACGCTTCACACTTATACGGTTTTTTGGCATTAGCGTTCAACTCTCTTATAACGTCTACAATATCTATCAGCTGAGCTTTTAAATCATGTAAAGATACATCATTTGGAACCTTTGAACTTGTAATACTGTAAAACAGCTTTAAAAATTCATTATCTAAATCAATACTTGGCATATTCTCTCCGATTATTCAAATTATTTAAATTATACCATATTACATAATAAAAAGTAAGTCATATGTTTGTATTATTTATGTTTTAGACTATTTATTGTATAATTCTTTATATGAAAAAAATATTACTTACGCTGTTTTTATTAATAACTCTTGCTCCGTCTAATTTTGCCGGCAGCTTTTTTAAAGATTTCCTGTTTTTCAATAATGATACAAGGAAAATTAAATCTACGCTAAATGCACAAATTAAGTATGCAAATAATATGAATTTTGATAAATTTATATCCACTTACGATAAGGATTATAAAAACGGAGACGGGTATAACTTGGATGTATATTCGAATCTGGTAAAAGAGTTATGGCAAAACTATGATAATATCAAGTACAACATAAAGGTTAAAAACATTTCTTTTGAAGAAAACGGAATCGCAAAAGTAGAGTTAACTGAATCTTCTCATGCCGATATTCCGGTAACAAAAAAAATGAGCGGAGTATTAAACAGTGAAGCTAACAGCATATATTATTTAAAAAAAACTAACGGAAAGTGGAAAGTAACATCAGACAAAATAATCGACGAAGTTACATCTATGCTTTATGGCGAAGCTGCAAATTTAAACATAAAGCTTTCCGCTCCCAAGGAAGTTACCCCCGGTTACGAATACACAGCAACGCTGGAGTTTACGCCGCCAAAAGATACCTTTGCTATAGCTTCTATAGCGAAAGATAAAGTAGAGTATCCGCAAAAGCAAGCAAAAGAAGTTTTTAGAAAAATGCCTGATGATAATATTTTAGAGCGGCTGTTTATTGCAAACTCTGACAAAGCAAATGAATATGTTATTGCTTCTATAGGTCTTACAAAAGCAAATATTAAAGATTTAAGCATACAACTAAGTTTGATTGGTTTCGGGTACCAAATTATCAGAGTTAATGTTGTTGATGAACCTGTAAAAGAGGAGTCTAATGTCAAAGAATAGTAAAATTATTTATCTTTTTTTGACTGCCGTTTTTTTCATTTTTTTTAACGGATATTTTTCAAATTATATAATTAATAACAACCTAAAGTTACCTGAAAACCCTATTTTTAATATTACGTTTATTCAAAATCAAGGTGCGGCATTTAGTCTTTTTGACGGTTATAAAACCTTTTTAATAACATTTTCCGTACTTGCTATCATAGGAATTCTTATTTATACTGTTAAACACATTGAAAAAATTGCGGTCATTGAATTATTATTTACTTCTCTTATGATATCCGGAATATTCAATAACATGTTAGAAAGAATTATTTACGGGTATGTTAGAGATTTTATAGAACTTAATTTTATAGATTTTCCCGTTTTTAATTTGTCGGATATATTTATAAACATTAGTGTAATCTCGTTGGTATTCTTAATTTTAAAAAAAGAATATTTTAAAGAAAAATCATAAAACCGGATTACTTATAGTATAATTTATGTATGCTTAATCAATTTTCCCGAACAGAATTATTAATTGGTAAAGAAGGCTTAGCAAAACTTGCAAATTCAAGAGTTGCAGTTTTTGGAATTGGCGGCGTCGGCGGGTATACTGTTGAAGCACTAATTCGTTCGGGGCTCGGTGCAATAGATTTAATTGATAATGATAAAATTTGTTTAACTAATTTAAATAGACAAATTTTTGCAACAAGAAAAACAATCGGCAAATACAAGGTTGATGTTGCAGAAGAAAGGATTCTTGATATAAATCCTGAAGTGAAAGTTAATAAAATCAAATTATTTTACACTCCTGATACAGCCGAAAACATTGATTTTAGTCAATATGATTATGTTGTAGATGCTATAGATACCGTAGTCGGGAAACTGGAAATTATAGAAAGAGCAAAGAAAGCCGGTATCCCCGTAATCTCCTCAATGGGAGCCGGTAATAAAATGCATCCCGAACTTTTTGAAGTTGCAGATATTTCTAAAACATCAGTTTGTCCGCTTGCAAAAGTTATCAGACAGGAACTTAAAAAAAGAAAAATTAAAAAAGTAAAAGTGGTCTACTCAAAAGAGCTCCCATTAAAACCGGAAGAAAACGAAGAAAAAAAATATACTGCAAAAAGGCAAATCCCCGGAAGCAATGCCTATGTTCCGTCTGTTGTCGGCTTAATAATTGCAAGTGAAGTCGTAAGAGATTTAATAATGAAAATTGAGAATTTCTAAAAAGGTTATTGTTTTTTATGTAACAGAACATTCGGTTCAAGAATAAAGAACATACAAATTGAGAATTAGAAAAATGTAGGTTGGCATTACTATGCCAACAAAAGGGGTAAATAAATAATTATTGTCGGTTTAGTAAAATCGACCTACAAACTTGAACAATATAATTGTTGAGGGATTACTCTTTCCTCCTTCAATCTTACCGACATAAGTCGGATGAACTTCGATTTTCTCTGCAAGTTGCTCCTGCGTTAAATCTTATTCCTTTCTTATTAGCCTAAATTGTTTGCCTAATCGTTCAAGGATCTTAGTATTCATATTTATTCAAAAAATCTTTGTGGTGGAATTTCTAATTTTTCAGCAATTAGTATAAATCTTTTTAAACTCGGAGTCTTTTTCCCTCTCTCAATCTCAGACAAATAATCCTGTGAAATATCACACAATTCACTTAACTGTTCTTGTGTTAAATTCTTTTCTTGTCTAAATTTTTTGATGTTTTTTAGTATGTTGTTAATCGTGCTATTTGTCATACTTTTATTTTTATGCTATTTATTAAAATAATTAACAGGCATATAGCACGGATTGATGTTCATTAAAAATTTTATTATTTTCATATTTATCTTTTTACTTGGCATTAATAATGCAAATGCCTCTGCATTTGAGTATGGCTATACTTTTGACGGTTTTAAGTACGTTATACATAAACACAATGAAAGTTCCTATCAGCATGTTTGGTGTGCTGAACACAATGGAATTGAAGAATATGAGAACTCTGATTTTACAAGAGTTAACTGCCTTACAGATACTCATGCTATTGAGTTTGACTTTGCAGGCGTTAGCCGGTGTGGAGTGTCGGTGTCGTGTTGCGTGAGCAATACGAGCAGGACACGGAACACTACGATAGCGACGTAGAAATCTTTGATTTCACAGGAGCGAAGAAAAATAGGCTGAAAGTATCGGACAAGCCTTACATTATTCTTATATGACAGCGAATTTTCGGACGGCATTTATGCCGGATAGCGAAAGCCTAAGCGAACACAAGGGCAGAGCCCAAGTGAGCGACTGGCTTGAGCGTGGAAGAATTTCAAGACAGTATGTAACTCCTGAAATCTTAACCCTTATGGATAATAAATGCCAATTCCAAGACTGCAGATGCCATAAAAAGAAAAAACTAAAATTCTTAAATAGGATTAAATACATTTTTAAACATATTATAAATAACAATTTGGATATATAAAAATTGTAAATGAACACATGGATTGACTATTCTGTACGGATAGTATGACTATTTTAGGATAGTTTGCATTCAAATTTTAACAAAATGTTCGCATTTTTCATTAAAAAATAATGTCAATTCCTGTACAAAAGTTCAAGTCAAATTGTAAAATTATAATTCAGGAGTTTTTATAAGGTTTTTAAATTTGTTTATTTCTGCTTGAAACAATAATTTAAAATTTCCTATTTTACCATTTTTGTGTTTTGCTAAATTAAAATCTGCGACACCTTTATTTTTTGGATAAGTATTATAATCATCTTCTTGGTTTTTATTGTCATAATAATCTTCTCTATATATAAATATTAAATTATCCGAATGTTGTGCCAATGCATCACATTCAGCTAAATCACTTAAAATCGGTCTTTTGTCTGTTCTTTCCTCACATTTTTTACTAACTTGTGATAATAAAATAACAGGCATTTTAATTTCCATTGTTAAGTGTTTAAATGCTACAGCAAGGCTTGAAAGTTCTATAATTCTTGTATCTTCCGGTCTATATAATTTTATTAATTGGAAATAATCAATTATTACAACCCCATTTTCATTATTTGCTTTAAATTTTCTAATTTCATCAAATAAATCTTTGTAATATAAATGACAATCAGGTATAATTTGTAAATACTCACTAATTTGCTTATCTATAATTTCTGTTGCTTCCATTAATTTTTGCCAATCTTTTTCATTAAGATTACCACTTTTTATTTTAATGTTTTCTATTCCTGCAAGTGATGTTAGTAAACGTTCGGCAATAGCTTCTTTACTTAAATCATAAGAAATATATAAGACTGGAATTTTTTGTTGTGCTAAATTAACTGCAAGATTTAGCACAAATGCAGTTTTACCCATAGAATGTCTTGCCGCAATAATTGTCAATTCAGATTTATGTAAACCTTTTGTTATTTCGTCATAATCGTCAAACCCTGACGGATATCCCCAAGTTACATCTTTACGGTAGTGATTCTCTACTTTTTCAATATAAGGACAAATTAAATCTGCCACTTATTCTATTGTTTCCATTTTACCCCCTTAATTTACCTCTACTAAAATTTGTGCAACACCTGTTATTAATTCTTGAACTTCGGCTTCTGTCGGCTCTCTATCTCTTTTGTGACCACATAAATTTCTTATATCAGTTAGTCTTAATAATTTTCTATCCATTATAGAGTCTATATATTGATTTGTTCTTAGATGTTCAATAAAATTACCTAATGTATCTTTTTTCTTAATTGTTATGTTTGGTTTTATTTGACAAACGTATTTTAAATGGCTTTCAAGAGCAACTCCTGCAATTACACCGGCAGGTCTAATATATTTATTCTTAAATAAATGTTGTGCGGCTTCCAATTCATTAGAAAAAATGTTATATTGAATTCTATTTTCAATATCATATAGAACAGAATCTATAAGTTCATAAGCACTCTCTAATATATCTCTTTGGCGAATAAATAAATCATAAGTTTGTTCTTCCAAACTCCTGTCAAATCTTATATGTTCACTACCAGCATTTTTCATAAAATATGTACTTATATTTCTAATAAATCCTCTTTGTTTTGAATTATTACTGTACATGTAACATAATTGAAATTCCTCTAATCTTTCCGGCATAATGTTTTTTAATAGTCTGCAAGCCTTGCCGTAAAATTTATTATATTCTTTTGATAATATGAAATTTCCGTCCTCTAAATCTCTGATAGTTTCTTCGTATGAATCAATTTCTTCATCTGTATATTTATCTAATTTTTCAATATAAGATAAAGCAAAACTCATAGTTTCTATATCTTGTATTAAAGCAGTTAATTCTTTTTTTATATCATCTTTAATCATCTCTGACCTCATTAACTTATAAAATATTACCTCTAAATATTCCCTCTGATTCTTCGTATAAATAGAAAATATTATGTTCGTTTCTTAAGTATTCCAAGAATTGTAAATTTTCCTTATCCGGTTTCCCTTGAAATACGATTATTTTATAATCAAAAGTTTTATCAAATGAATATCTAAGAATTTGACCTGTCGCACTTTGTACCGCATATTTTATGTCTTTTTGGTTGTCGGAAGGTTTCAATTCACATATATATTTCTGATTATTAAAATCAAACTGAAAATCTATGTAATTTTCATCCTGAACTATATTCTGAGCCTTTTTAACATCTTCTAAATATTTTCTAAAAGATTTTTCCATTTTGTTATGAGGGTTTCTTCTCAGAATTTTATGCGCCCTCATTTCGTATTCAATAAGTTCTAAACTTGATGTAGCATTACTCTTTTGATTTTCAGATAATTTGCGGCTATATTTAATAGAATTTTTTTCTGCAGTAAGATTAAAATTTGTATAATCGTCCCATAGATTAGCTGATAATTCTATTGTTTCCGCTATGTCAGAAAATTTTTCATAATCTTTAATTGTCAAATAAAGTTCTGACATTGTCATACCATTCTTATATTTCCCAATGCTTTTTACATACCACCTTAAAGCAGCGTAGGTAAAAACAGGGGTAATGCTTACATCTTCCTTATTTTGATATAAAAAGGCAAGTTTCCATTTAAACATACTGTCTAATGGATTTTTATCTATTGCAGAAAAATTACTTTTTTGAGCATTAATAATTACATCATTTACTGCATTTCTGACATTTTCAAAAGCCTCTTGTTCATTGCGACCAAATTTTTTATCCCAAGCATATTTAGGACCATATACATATTGTCTGTTATTTTGTTTGGAAGATAAATCTTGTCTGTGATAAATTCCGAATATAAAAGAACTTCTGCCTTTTATACTTCCAAGAGGTCTTGACCAGGTTTCAACATCATAAGTAAATGATGTTCCATTTAAATTCGTATAATCTTCTAATGATATGTTTTTTATGCTATTAGCAGTCCAATATTTGTCCCTGAATTCATCAAACATATTCAATTTTTCTTGCATATTTTTTGAGTCCATAAACTATCCCCTTTCGTAACTATTAATAATGTCCGTAATATTGTTTTCTGCTGCATTTTTAAAACCTCTTAAATATAAATAGTTTGTATCTTTGTTAAACATTTGAGGTGATACAAAGTTCTTACTCAACATAGTTTCAACTTTTTTATCTTTAAAAATCCCATATAAAGTTCTAAATTTTGTTTCACTGATTTGTTCTCTAGTAATTCTTCTTTTTTCCCATTCATTTTCGTCTGCAAAATCAATTATATTTACTCGTTTATTATCTCCATGAACTTTATTAAATTGTCTCAGAACATTATTAACATAATAGTCTGCAAAACCATAACCTATAATTAACAAGTTAGGATTATCAATAAGACATTTTTGTAAATTAGCTCTATATGTATCAAATGGCGGTATCGCAATTTTTTCAGTTTTATTTTTTCCAGTAATTATTGTTGTTTGTTTTATATGTTCACCATTTTGAGTGTTTCCAAAATTGCCTTCTACATATCTTTTGGGCATATTTTTTTTATCATTTTTAAGTTTATATATTGTATAAAAATCATCATCTTGAAAATCTCGTTTTGCTGTTTCGGGAGTATTTATAAAGGAAAAATCTATTTGTCCATGCAAGTGGTTAATGTTAACTTTATGTTTATTTAGCTTCATTGCTGAAACCGGACTGAATTCAATATATGTACCATTATCCTTAGAACTTTCAAATCCGTCATTAAATTTTTCAAATATTTTTTCAAACCAATTATCATAATTTAAATTAAATATGTCTAATGCATAATACTTGCTCAGATTTATAAAGAAATCCTGATACCAATTTGCAACAGGCTTATTGCTATAACTTTCAATATTTTTCATAATAATTTCTAATAGGTCAGAAAAAGCTAAAGCTAAATCAATACACCTTTTTGAAGAATATTGATAAGGACTAAAATCCCTATAATCTTCTCTTAGAGTTGTGAAATATTTATATATTGGTTTAAAATCTGGTGATGCACTATCTTGTGTATATAGACCTTCTAAAATTTCTAAGCCATGAAATATATCCTCAAAATTTGGTTTATAATCTTGCCATCTCTGATTATTTGTTAATAAATCTGAATATATTTTATAGAATAATGCTCTTGAGCTTGAATGAATTTTATCAGAACTCAATAATTCATTAGTGATTGAGCCTGTTGATACCGTAGAAGCCTCAACTACGGCACCAGCACCTACTAAAATCGTCAATCTGTCCATACTTGCAACCCCTCCCTTTACTTTTATACATTCACCTCTTGTTTTTTGAATTGCATTTCATAAAGAGCTTTGTATTGACCGTTTTTGATATTCATAAGTTCTTCATGAGTTCCAAGTTCAACCAACTCACCCTCATTTATAACTGCAATTCTATCTGCATTTTTAATTGTTGATAGTCTATGTGCAATAATGAAGACTGTTCTGTCTTTCATTAAATTATCCATTGCCCTTTGAACGATGGCTTCTGATTCATTATCCAATGCTGAAGTTGCTTCGTCAAGAATTACAATAGGCGCATTTCTTAACATTGCACGTGCAATTGCAACTCTTTGTCTTTGCCCGCCTGACAGTGTTAAACCTCGTTCACCAAGTTCTGTTTCAAGTCCTTCAGGCAATTCTTGAATCATATCTTGAAGGTGTGCGGATTGTATTGCAGTAATTAATTCTTCAGATGTTGCATTTGGGTTTCCCATCATAATATTTTCTTTTATAGTTCCGGAGTACAAAAAGTTATCCTGAAATACCATTGAAATATTTTCTCTTAATGAATTTAAAGAAAATTTTCTTATATCCACTCCATCAAACTTTATTGAACCTGATTTAATATCGTAAAATCGTGGCAGTAAATTTACCAATGTCGATTTTCCGCCACCTGAATTACCTACAATGGCAAGTGTTTCATTTTTATCTATATGTAAATTTAAATTCTTTAAAACAGGATTGTTTGGGATATACTCAAAATATACATTTTCAAAATCTATTGATTTATTCAAACCTTTTAATTCTTTTGGATTTTCGCAATCTTTAATTGCAGGTTCTAAATCAAATAATTCAAATACTCTGCCCATCGCAACAAATATACCCTGAATACCGGTTAGAGTATTTCCAAGAGTTTTGACGGGCTTGTATAATAAAAGTAAAGAAGTTACAAACGATGCAAAACTTCCTGCTGTCATTTGTCCAATATTAATCAAATAAGTTCCAACACCAAGAACAGCGGCAATACCAAACGATGCAATTTGATACATTAATGGAGACATCCAAGATGTTCTCTTTGTTAAAGACATACTAATATTAAAACTATCGGTTACTTGATTTCTGAAATATTGTTCTTGTCGAGGTTGTAATCCGTATGCCGCCATAACTTTGTTGCCGGAATACGTTTCATTTATATTTGTTGTTATTTTGCCACCAATAACCAAACCTTTATTAGATGCTTCTTTGATTCTTTTTCTTATCAAAGCAACCGGCAAAAATGCAATGCATAAAACTAATACACCAATGGCGGCAAGTTTCCATGAACTATATATCATAACTGCAATTAATCCTAATGCCCCAAAAAAGCTTGTTGTTATCGTTTTTATTTGTTCAACAACACCGGCCGATGCGGCAACAGGATCAGACATATATCTTGATATAATAATTCCTGATGAATTATCATCAAAAAATTGCGGATGCATATAGATTAACCTGTGAAATAAGTCAAACTTAACACCGTTTGAAATTTTCCAACTTGTCCAAGCCGCCAAATATGAATTTAAGTATCTTAACACTCCCTGAATTGCCGCAAACAATATTACACCTATCGGCAAAATAAATGCCATTTGTAAACTTGTGATTGAGATTTCTAATCCATGAAAATTCCAAAGAAAAGTCTTACCACCTATAACATAATCCATATATGGTTTAAGTGCAAAAGCTGTTACACCATCCAACAAACCCAGAGGAACGGCTATTGCAAACCCTAACAATATTCTGAACCAATATGGCTTTATGTAAGGATAAATTCGTGATAATAACCATTTATATTTGAATGAATTTTGTGCAGATGTTGAAGATAATTTATAGGATTGAATCTCTTCTATTTTTATTGGGGCTTTGTTTGCATATTTCCACCAAATATTTCTATTTGGATCCTTACAATTGCTAAATTGTGGTTTTGTACCATTAAAAACTATAATATATGGATTTTTAAGAGCATTTTGATATTCTTTTGAAAAAACAGTTTCTTTGTCAAATAATTTAGTAGCCCAAACACTCATACTACAATATTTAAAATCTGTTTTTATCCACATATCTTTCAATGCTCTACACATTAAAATATCAGTATGCTTGAGGTTTACATTATTTTCCTTTGTTGCACTTATCTTTACTTTTTCTAAAAAATTATCCTGACGCATTTTTTCCGTATTATATAAAACAACTAAAGGATTTATATAATCTGAATAATCTAATCTATCAATATCCCTAGATTCTAAAGGTTCTATTACATTCTGAACACCTGCTGCATAATAACCTGTTAAATTTGTATTATAAAACTCGAATAAATCAGTATTTACTATTGTTCCTGCTGCAATTCTTATGAATTTATTATATTTAGGCATCCTTTGAGCTAAATATATCGGGTATAAAGATATAATTGAACCAATATAACCATTTTTTATAAAAAAATCTATAAAAGAATTTTCTATTTTTATAAACTCAATCTCCAAGAGGCTATATTTTTTCTTTAGCAAATTAAAAGCATTTATTATTTCATCAGATAATGTTTCATTATGTGCTAGTAATGCCTTGATATTATGTTTAGAATTAATTACGGCACTAGTTAGTGATACTAAAGTATTTTTCCAAGATGCATGTACTATTGGATATGCTAATACAATATTTTCATCTTTCATTATTAAATTATAAAACCTCCCTAACTTTCATAAATAATTGTTCTATTTGATATTTGGCTCTTATACTGTAAAGTCTTGATTTTTCTATATATGAACTGTGATCTGTTTTTATAAAATTATTAATTTGTGTTTCAAAATTATAAAAATCATTAATACAATATTCTAACAGTCCGGAATCTTTTAGTAACCCCTGAATTTTATGTGTGTTTGAGGGGTATGCGATTGTTGGAATTTGGTATTTCATTCCTAAAGTTAATGCATGAAAACGTCCTGTTATTATAAGAGAATCATTGGAAAGATTTGAAATATATTCTTCAGTTAAATATTTTGCATCAGAACTATCACTTAAATAAAGGTAAAAAAATTCTGCATTATATTTTTGAGAATAATATTTTAATTTTTCGGTAACATCAGGTAAAACAGAATCAGTAAATATTATTTTGGTTAATTTGCCTTCATTATGGTTTTTAATTTTATTGTAAAAAGTTAAATCCGGCACAATAAGTGCTTTATTTTTATACTTTTCAGGCAATGTGTCAAAACTCAGTGATTCTCTGCAAGCTATTAAATCAAAATATTCAAGGTATTTTTCTGTATATAAATTATTTTGCCATACAGTATTTATCAAAAAAACTTTTTTACCCATTTCTTTTGCGAGCTTACATTTTTCTAACATATTAATTCCAGCACAATCATGTAATGTTCCTTCACCATTAAACAAAACTACATCGCACATTTTAATTATATCTATACAATTTCCTATGTTGATATCATTTCTAGGCCACATAGAATCGGCAAAAAAAATGTTTAAATTATATTTATTGCATAATTTTTCCAAATTTTCATATACTAAAGAACAGCCGATGTGGTTTATATTTCTGCGTGTATCATTAAGCAAATAAACGTTGTTACAAGTATTATTCTTTTGCATTAGATTTATATAATTCTCAGTCAAGCATTTATTTTCGTCATATAACAAATCTATTGTATAATTCTTATTATTTAATTCATTTGATAGGGTATTAATATATTTTTTTGAAATAAATTTAAATTTTATTCCGAATATTGTCAAAACTTTATGCCTATCAAGGTTTTTAACTGAAAATATATTTTGAAAAAATTTTTTCACTTTTACTCCTGTAATCTTTTATACAAATTGCTACATAATTTCAACATTTTCTTTTTGTAGTTCAGGATGTTTATCTACATAACTTTTTGTATAAACATCTTTAAAGTATCCTTTTAAATTAACCGGATTAATAGAAATAACTTCAATTTCAGGAAAAAGATTTTGAATATCTTCTTTCATTAATTTCCAGCCATATAATTGATATTCATAATTATCACTTGGGTTAACTTTTGTTGGTTTTTTTCTACATATATTTCCTTGTGAACAATCACAACCAACTATAAAAATTCTTTTAGGTAATGTATATAGTGCAAATTGTAAAGCAAATAGTACTGTCGAAGAAAACCAATATGATCCAAAAGACTCGTTTGCTAAATCTATTGGCATTCTTGACTCTAAATTAGGATTTAAAACTGCAATTTTGGGATTTGATTTTACAAAATTATTGAGATGATGTCTATGTTTCCAATCATGTGTTGGATATGAAAAAAATTTAGTACAGGTATCTGGTTTATAGTTGATAAGTTCATCCATTCCCGCTTCGTTATCAGTAGTATAAATATAATCAAAATTTATTTTCTCATATTTATAAGCCTTATTTACTCCCATATATATAGCATCTTTTATTGGTTCAAAATATTCTAACGTAGGGCCACATCCAATAATAACAACATCTTTACCTTGATATATCCCTCGATATTTTTCTAAATATCCATGTAATTTTGAAGCAAGAACAACCGATTTGACTTCATCAACTTTATTTTGTGTTCTCCAAGCATGTTCATCAAGTCTTGTTTCCAATTTTTTTAGAATTAAATTTGTTGTTTCAAATTTAATCTTTATACCCAAAATTGTTATCTGTTTACGATAATCAACATTTTTTATTGAGAATATATGTTGTATAAAATCTTTAAATGTCATTATTGTTCCCCTTTTAATAAAATTACAGTTGCTATGGCATAAATTTTTTCGTGTGACATTGAAATTTTTATTTCATAATCATTTAAGACTTTATTATCCGGTAATTGAAAATAAGGTTTACCATTTTCTTTATTAAGTATTTCAATCTGATTAAGATTAAAACTAATTCCTAAATCACTTGTTGCTTTTATAAAAGCTTCCTTACCACAAAATCTTGCAGTTAAATGTTTTGCAAATAATTTTGTTGAAAAACAATATTCCAACTCTTTGTCAGTAAATATTGTCTTTAAAAAATCAATATCTTTTTGTAAGTCATATTTTTTAAAGCGTTCTATACTTTCTATATCAGTACCAATTTCAATCATTCAACATCCCCGACCTTTAACGCAGGATTGCCTGCCATATAGCAATTATTTTTGCAACCTTTATAAATTGCACTTATTGGTGCGATTTTATTGTTATCCCCGATTTTTGAATGTGGTAAAAATACTGATGCAACACCGATGGTGTTAGAACTTCCGATTTTTACACCGCCCAATAATTGAGTTTTACCCCCGACAAAATTGAAATCACCAATTTCAACATCGTGTCCTATAATTACATCACCGTTAAAAACATTTCCGTTCCCTATTTTAACGTGAGGAGCAGGACAACAAGGTGTCATAAAAATATTACCTTCGCCAACTTCAACCAATGGTGAAATGTAGCAGTATGGCATCAGTGCAAGAGTATAAAACTTTGAATTTGTTTTTTGTTTTATATCATCATAAATTTTCTTCCTTAAATCAGGCATACCTGCTCCAATAACAGCATAATCATCATCACCAAAGTCAAATTCGGATAAATCACAAATAAAGTATTCATTTAAATTTCCAAAATCAACTTTGTAACCATTATGTCCAAGGAAACCTTTAAAATTTATTTCGGGATCATTGTATGATTGAAATAAAATCTGCTGATAACATTCTTTTGCAAATCCGTTGCCACCTACTACATAAATATTTTTCATCTACCTTACTACTCCAGTATCTATAACATAGTTTTGTCCTGAAATAAATTTAGATTTTTCGGACAGCAAATATGCTATTAAATTAGCAACATCAATTGCTTCTCCAAAACCAAGCGGATATAAATCTTTTTGTGATTCTTCGTACCCTTCTGAGGATGTCATTGCTGTTTTAATATTGGAAGGTAATACACAATTTACTCGTATTCCGTTTGAAATAACTTCTTTAGATATTGACTTTAAAGATGCACATAAGGCAGATTTTGAACCTGCATAAGCAATATGCCCTTTATCTGAACATAAAGAAGAAATGGATGATATTGCAACAATAGATGTTCCACTACCAATATTATTTCTCTTATCGACAATACCTTTTGTCATTAAAATAGGTGCAAAATAATTTATTTGGAACATTTGCTGTAATAAGTCATAGTCTAACGCTCTCAATGGAACTAATCCGCTTATTCCTGCACAGTATGCCATGCCTGAAAACTTGCCATACTTCTCTTTCAATTCTTTTACATATTGTGGTAATCCTTCAATATCTTCTGTTAAATCCTTAAGTTCAAGATGCATATTTTCAGGATTCTTACACTTTGCTTTCATCCCATTTAATCGTTCTTCGTTTCTTGCAATACCGACAACAGTTGCACCAAGTTCGTTTAAGAGTAAAGCAGTTCCTTCGCCCAACCCTGATGATGCTCCGGTTACAATATAAACTTGGTCTTTATTAAAACTAATCATTAATATTATCCCCTGCAAGTTCAATTAAATCTAAAGGTGTTTTAATGTCCTTTAATGAACCTAATACTAATTCAATGCCAAAAGTTTTTTTGTAATAAGCCATTACTGCCATTTTTGATAATGAATCCCATTCTTCTAAATCTTCCAAATTAAGATTTTCATCAATGGTATCTTCTGTTTGCAAAATGTCTTCTAATGCTACTAAAAATTCTGATTTTTTCATTTATATATTCTCCTTTTAATTAATATCTAATTCTGACCTGAGATTTTGTTTCGCCAATAATCAACATACTCGTCTCTTGATAAAACATATTCCGGCTTTTTAAATGTGTTTACATCTGAAATATAGGTATCTTCAAGATTTAAAATTGTGCTTGCGGCAATTAATCCGTTACCATAGCCACAGCATAATAATTTGTCTTTTTTAACTTCTTTATCTAAACAAGCTAATGTTGTAGGAATTGAACACATTGTATTATTCCCATAATTTTCAAATGCAGTATATGGAGCTTTTGTTTCATCTTCAAATCCGGCTTCTGCCGCAACGGATTGAATGATCTGTTTGTTAGCCTGATGTAAACATAAAACATTAATATCCTCTTGGGTTAAATTTGCATATTTTAGAACCTTTTTAATATTTTCAGGCACAATTTTAATTGTAAAATCAAAAACAGCTAATCCATCTAAATACCCTCCAAGCAAAGGTACTTCCATACCTGTTGGCATTGTAAGTTTTTCTTTGCGAAGTTTATTCATGTACTCACATTCTTCATCTTTAAAAATATCAACCCTGAATCGGCTGCCCGTAAATGGAGGAATAATTGCCTCAAAACCTGAACTTACTGTTTCTATATTAAAATAGGACAGATTCTCTTTCTCTGTATATTCAACTAATGTAGCACTACCACCATCACCAAAAATGGGAGCAGAATTCCTGTCTGAAGGATCAATATTTACAGACGGTGTGTCGCCATTTAATAATAAAACTTTTTTATAAGCACCTGATTCAATCATTTGTGAAACCATATGTAAACCAAATACCCATCCTGCACATCCTTGATTTATATCCGTTGCGATACAATTTTGAGATAAGCCCAATTTATCATGCAAAAAATAAGCTGTTGCAGGGTTAATAACATCAGGCTGTTGAACTACAAAAACAAGAGCATCAATGCTGTTTTTATCGATTCTCATTTCTTGAATAAGATTTTGTGCTGCATTGTATGCTAAATCGGATGGTGTTGTTTCTTTATCGGCAACTCTACGTTTAAAAAATCCGACCATTTTACGCATACGGTCAATTTTTTTGATACTTCCACCATAGTATTCGGCTTCATCATATATATTTATTTCTTTTTCGGGAACAACAACACTAATTCCTGAAATTTTCACATGCTTAAACTGTGACAAAGTCATTATCTATCTCCTTTTTACTTTCTTTAGTTGGCATAAAATCATATGCTTTTTTATAAAATCTTTCTATATTTGAAACATAACCATTATCTGTATATATTTCGTTTAATTTTTGTAATTGTTCTTGGATTGTTTGACAATATAAATCTTTATTTATGCTTAATTCTTTCATATCATCACAAATTTTTTCTAGCATTTCTTCATAAGAAGAATATACGTTTCTTAAACCTTTCCAGCTTTCATTTGGAAAGAAATCGTCATTATAAACGGCAAAGCCTAATCCGCCAACATAAACAGGTTGGTTAAAATATCCATCCATCCCTTCTCCGAATGTAATAGTAAAATACGCTCGACCAATTAAATCCATATATTGAGTAAACGACATTTCTTTAACTGTGATTATTTCCCAATCTTTGAACGTGTGTTCTATTTTTTCAACAATAGACTCTTTCATTTTATTTGTGTCTGGCGATAGAACTATTATTTTATCTTTTTCTTCAAAAGTATAATTTTTATACTTACTTAAATCCAAATTAACGGAAAATAAATGAGTTGGCATATTCCATTTGTTACATACTTCTTGAGTTGCATAACTGTTATGAGCAATAGTTTGAGTAATATTGTTTGTTAGTTTATATAGATCTTTCAACTCTTCCGGTTCAGGCATACATTCAATATTTTGGTTCATAATATTAAGTTGAAGATTTGGAACTGATTTCAAAAATTCTATGTCTTTCTTTTTTAAGTCTTTATAAAAATCATCAGCATAGTAATCCGGAATATGAATAATTAAATCTTGAACTTTTTTTGCATTATTGACTATTTGTTCAAACCTTAAAACTTTTTCATTGTTATAAAATTTATCGTTTATTACATAAGTTTCATTGTTCGGATAAGTAGAAATCAAACAATAAGCATCTTTTACAATTTCTCTTGATGCTTGACACAATGAGAATATAGACATAACACCTCCACAGATTTTGCAATCTTTTGGAGTTAAAAATACGATAATTTTTTTACTATTTATTAAACGTGTTAAATCAAGAGTGTCTTGAATTATCATTGATGCTTTACTTTCTTCCCTATAACACTTAGTTTTAGTAGTAAATTTAATCCCAAAGAATCTATATTCATCGTACTTATAAGTTTTTACATGAGAAAATAATTTTTTCTTATTTGACATTGCTAATAACCTCACAAATTAATTCAATAATTTCACTATTAAGTTCTCCATAATAAGGCAGGCATAGAACTTTGTTTTTAATATCATTAGTTACTTTTAAATCGCTATGAACGCAATTTTTATAACACTCATAATCAGTACATGCCGGATAAAAATATTTTCTTGTATATATGTTCTTTTCTTTTAGTTTGCTATGCAATTCATCTCTTGAGACTGCATAATCATCTTCAATAATTATTGGATAATATTGATATGAATTTGTAACACCTTTTGGCATTTGAGGGATTCTGATTCCTTTAACTGATGATAAGTTTTCATCATAAAAAGATTTAATTGTTTTTCTTTTTTCTTGTTCTAATTTAAAAATTTTTAAGTTTTCAAGCCCCATTATTGCTTGAAATTCATTCATTTTACCGTTGATGCCGATATCTTCTATAATTTCTTCAGATTGAATACCAAAATCACGTAAATTATAGATTTTTCTTTTTAGATTTTCGTCATTATATGTTAAACAACCGCCTTCAATAGTATTAAACAGCTTTGTTGCATGGAAAGAAAACATGGAAATATCACCGAAAGTTCCAATTCCTTTGCCGTTTATTTCGGTAGAAAAAACATGCGCTGCATCATAAATGACTTTTAAATTATGTTTTTTTGCGATTTTATCGATGTTCTCAACATCACAAGGAAAACCGTAAACATGAACTCCCAAAATTGCAGAAGTATTCGGAGTTATCAAACTTTCAATTTTATCTGTATCAATAGTCATTGTATTGGGTTCAATATCACAAAATACAGGCTTGCAATTATTCCAAGAAATACAGTGAGGTGTAGCAGGAAACGTAAATGAAGTAGTTATTATTTCGCTACCAACAGGTAAATCAAGAGATTTTAATGCAATTAATAATGCTGTCGTTCCATTATTGAATAAAGATACATTCGATGTTTTTAAGACTGTATGCAAAAGCTTTTCTAATTCGTTATGTTTAGAACCCATATTAGTAAGCCATTTGGAATCCCATATATCTTGCAACTGTTCTATGTAGTTATTGATATTTGGTAGTAATGGTTGTGTTACATTTATTCTCTTTTCTAAATTGCTTCCAATCTTCA
>ODAI013233119.1_pt1 | contig 22992 bp, 11 predicted proteins | sample 1539321 | NCBI WGS metagenome assembly ODAI01 (sample SAMN02144231, study PRJEB22623) | gut metagenome | biome: sheep rumen | host: Ovis aries | place: New Zealand | reverse complement strand
GCTTCTGCCTTCTTCTTGGCCTCTTCAGCCTTCTTGGCTTCGGCAGCAGCCTTCTTGGCGGCGGCGACGCTGTCGGCCTTGGCCTTCTTCACTGCGGCGATGCTATCCTGCTGGGCTTTCTTAGCGGCAGCGGCAGCCTTCTTTTCTTCGGCAGCTTTCTTCTTGGCTTCAGCGGCTTCAGCCTTCTTCTTTTCTGCTTCTGCCTTCTTGGCTTCGGCAGCAGCCTTCTTGGCAGCAGCGACGCTATCGGCCTTGGCCTTCTTCACTGCGGCGATGCTATCCTGCTGGGCTTTCTTCGCGGCAGCGGCAGCCTTCTTTTCTTCTTCAGCTTTCTTCTTAGCTTCAGCAGCTTCTGCCTTCTTCTTTTCTGCTTCTGCCTTCTTGGCTTCGGCAGCAGCCTTCTTGGCGGCGGCGACGCTGTCGGCCTTGGCCTTCTTCACGGCGGCGATGCTATCCTGCTGGGCTTTCTTAGCGGCAGCAGCGGCAACGAGAGCAGCGGCTTCGGCAGCCTTCACCTTCTCGATGGAGTCGGCCTTGGCTTGAGCAGCGGCAATACTATCGGCAGTAGCCTGGGCGGCAGCGGCACTATCAGCAGCGGCCTTCGCAGCAGCACTATCGGCAGTAGCCTGAGCGGCAGCGGCGCTATCCACGACAGCAGCGTTGCTATCAACAACTGCGGAATCAGCAACAGCGGCAGAATCGACAGCCGCGCTATCAACAGCAGTAGTATCAACAACAGAAGAATCTGCGACTACGGCAGCAGGGGCTTCCGGAGCAGGCTGTTCCACGACCTTAGTCACTGCGGCAGGCTCTGCGACCTTATCAGCAGCCTTCGGCGCCGGCGTACCAAAGAAGTTCACATGGGCGAGGAAAATCATCATTCCCCAAGAGAGAACCAGACCGACCAGTCCCATGACAACACCCGTAATCGCCATACCGCGCGTATCCGTATAGCCCGTCGCATGCGCAAGGGCGTTAGGCGGAGTCGAAATCGGGAGGCTCATGCCGAGAGAGCTAGCAAACGCAACGGAAACGAGGAGAGCGGTCACGCCACCGAGGCCAACGAGGTTGTCTTGGCAAGCGATGCCCACAGCACAAAGAATCGGGACCAAAAGCGTAGCCGTAGAGGTATGGCTCATGAAGTTCGCCATGAACAAGCAAATGATACCGCAGCCGACCATGAGAGCAAGCGGAGACCAGCTTGCAAACGGGATCGTCTTGATAAGGTGAGCGGCAAGGCCAGTCGCATTGAGGCCAACCCCCAGGGCAAAACCACCAGCCACGAGCCAGAGCACGTCCCAGCTCATCGCATTCAAATCCTTCTTGGTAATCACGCCGGTAAGGGCAAACACGGCCATCGGGATCATCGCAATCGCGTTATCGTTAATACCGTGAACGTTCTTGCCCGTCACCCACAAAAGCACACACACGACAAAGGTAATGTAAACAATGATAGCCTTGGGGCTCGTATCGAACTTGCCGGCACCTTCAATATTCAGGACCATCTGCTTCATCTTGATCGGGTAAATCTTCACGAGCAGGAGCCAAGCAACCACCATCAAAATAATCACGTACGGAATACCGAAAGCCATCCACTGGCCGAAGGTCACCGGGTTCGCGACAAGGTCACCACGGGCAACGGCATCGTTCAGGGCACCAAGGGCGATGGCGTTAGGAGGCGTGCCGATCGGGGTACCCATACCACCGATGTTGGCACCGAGCGGAATAGCAAGGGCAAAAGCAGCCTTACCGCGATCGTCTTCGTCAAAGAGCTTGAGCACCGGGGCGAGGATGGCAAGCATCATGGCTGCGGTAGCGGTATTGCTCATGAACATCGAGAACACAGCCGTAATGAGCATGAGGCCGAGGAGCACGAACTTCGGGTTCTTGCCGAAGGGCTTCAGGAGCACGCGGGCCAGGTTCAAGTCCATCTTGTACTTGGTGGCGGCGGCAGCAAGGAAGAACCCACCCAGGAAGAGCATGATGATGGGGTTTGCAAAGGTCGCCATGATGGACTTGTGGCTAATCATCGTCACACCGTCCACGCGGAACGGGGCGAGCGACGAATCGGACATCGTGACAATCATGAGCACGATGACAAGCATCGAGGTGGACCAGATCGGGAACGGTTGCAGGATCCAGAAAAGAGCGGCCATGACGAAAACGCCGATGACGCGGATTTCGAGCGGGTTCAGGGGTCCCATGGGGCTTGCTGCATCGAATCCGAGGGATTCGTAGGGCAAGAAGAGAGCGGCGATAGCAAGTATCGACGCAATGATGAATTTGATGAATTTAGCCTTTGTCATAGTGCGCCCAAATTTAGAAAAATAGGGCAATGGTGGCAAATACGGAGGCCAACGGAAAAGCCCGCCTAGGCAGGCGGGCCTTAATGCTGTTTTTTTTGCGCTTTGGGCCTATTTCACCATGATTCGGCCGGCCTTCATCTGGCTACCCGCACGCACGCGGAGCATGTAGAGGCCCGGTTTCGGAGCATCGAGGACCAGCTGGTTCACACCGGCAAGCGTCGTCGCGCTGCGGCTAGAAACCACCTTGCCGCCCATATCGAGGATATCGACAACCGTACGGCTACCCGCGAGGCCATCGCTAGCCTCGAAGGTGACTCCCACATTCGCGCCCGACTTCACGTAGCGGAGCCCATCGATGTTGAAGCTTGCGACCACCTTCGCAGCCGGAGCCACGCGGACCGTCGCCTTCTTCGCAAAGGCCCCCAGCTCCACGCGCAGGGTTTCACCCCCGTGCATTTCCGTCGTCTTGCCGTCGACCGTCACGAATACCTTGAGGCCGACCTCGCGCAGGGATTCGACACCCTTGAACGAGAGCTCGCCCACGCGGTCGGAGGTCGCGCTGAGTTCCACGGACCATTCCAGTTCGTCGGCCGGAGCCCTCACGGATGTCGCGAGCATACGTTCGCCATCCACAATGGAGAGGTTCACGTGGTCGCCCATGCCTGCAGGCGGCTCCTTCGCGACAAACGGCCTTGTCGATGCACCGAGGATGTTCCAGGAATCCACTTTTCCCTTCTTGTCGGAGAGTATAGCCTGGAGTCTCCAGTCCCTGTTGCTTGTGGCCTTCGCAAGGAAGCGCTTGCTGAGCGGGGATTCGAGAGAATCCAGCCCGGAAGTATCCCTGGAGGTAAAATCAGGTTTCACAGGCAGCACCCATTCCATGGAATGGTGGACTTCGGCCCAGACAGCTTCGTAAGGCTTGATAACGACCGCCGGTTCATACCGTCCGGCATCGGGATTCCAGCGCCAGAAGTTCACCTCGGACTTCTCTGCAGCATCGAGGGTCTCGTTTGGCCTGTCGCCATAGACGTTCAGGTTAAAGCCGTAGGGGTTCGCAACCAGGTTCCAGCCGCTGTTGATGCTGTCGAGGTTCCAGACAACGTTGTCCATCACACTCTCATCGGTTGCAGGCTTGAGCACAAGCGGGCGGCCTTCGAGAGAGCTATACCAATAACCACGGGTCGGTTCGATTTCGTCTTCCGGAGAGTATTCCCTATACTGCCAGAAATCGCCCATGGCCGAGGATTCGTCCCACCAGTAGAACTTGGCATCGTCATCGTCCCACTTCATGGCCTCCTTGTCGAGGTTCACGAGCGAAATCATCTGCCAGCCATCTTCGGCGACGGCGGCAATCTCAGCCTTCACCTCGAAGCGCTCCGACGTTTCGACCGTGTCCTTCGAATCGTAGAGCAACGCCGTCAGCACATACTTGTCGGCGGAGAGCGGGAACATCTGCCAGACTCCGCTGTAGGGCGGAACGATGGAATCGACAATGACCGTATCGGCCACGGATTCGCCAGCCTCCGTTTCAAGAATGACGCGCGCCGACACCTTGCGGGTCACCTCGAACTCGCTGGTCGCAAAGGCGAACTGGACCGCGTTACCCGCCTGCGTAACCACGGGCTTCACGAATTCGATATCCGTGCGGTTCGCCTTGCCAAAGTAAGCCACCAGCGAAGCTTCGGCAAGATTGAACGGCAGGACACCACCTTCAAACGTCGCAAGGCGTTCGTCACCACCGAGACGCACCATCACAAGGGAATCCAGCACAAAGCTCGAATCCGGTACGGACTCTACGCGGAGCATGTTGCCGTTCACGGTCTTCGGCAGGATAATCGTATTGTCCTTCGCGAATTCATGTTCGATTTCGCGCTGTTCCGCAATTTCTACAAGCTTGACCGTTCCGTTTGCGCTCTGGAGAGCCACGCGGTTATACATGTCGTCACAGGCTTCTCCGGAACCCCATACGGCATAGAGGTCGTAGGCATCCGTCTTTTCGAGGGAGAGCAGGGCATCGGCAAGTTCGCTAGAGAATTCCGTATAGGCCTCCCCTTCGCCCTTGCTGTCAAGGCTCCAGCCCACCATGCAGGCACTTGCCGTGTAGAGGTAGGCAGGCAGCGGAATCGAGACCGTGCTGTCGTCAAGCTTATACGAGGCAGAGTTCTTCCAGTCGCTGCCGTAGAAGAGGACATCCTTGTCGCGGTTCGCATGGAAGACGACGTCGAAGGTTTCCCCTTCCGTCGGAATCGCAAGCGTCACGTCCTCGGCCACGGTGAGTTCACCATCGGCAAGAGAAGTCAGGAGACCGCTGATGTCATCCACCACATAGAGCGAATCGGTAGAGCCCGAGAAACCCGCCTTGAGCGTGTAGGCCGCCTTGAACTTCAGGCCTCCCTGCACGACCGGCACCACGAGGCCCGAATCGGCCACGGTGAACGACACCGTAGTATCCTCGACATCCTGGGTGAGCACGAGGCTTCCCACGTTCGTATTCGCAAACGACACCGTGTAGGTTTCGACTTCGGCCGGTTCCCACACCGCATAGAGCGTGCGCACCTCGTTGGAGGCGCTTACGTCGCGTACCAGGTCGGAGGTAAGGTCGAACGAGCCTTCCGAAGCATCGGAGTCGAAGGACCATCCCACGAGTTTCGCATCGGCACGGTAGATGTTGTTCGGGAGCGCCACCGATTCATCGTCAAGAGTCTTCTCGTCCGAACTGAACCAGCCATCACCATAGAACACGTTCGCATCGCCACCGTTCACATCGTAAGTGAACCTGTACGGGATGGCAGCGACAGACGCACCAAGCGAAAGGCTCTGTTCCTGGCCCATGACCAGGGAGCCGCCGTTCGCCGTAGAGCCAAGGACCTCGCCCGTAGCGTCGGACTTCGTAATGGCAGATTCGGAATCGACGCGGTAACCCGGTATCACCTCGTAGGTCACGTTGAAAGTGATGCCCTTCTCGCTGCGCGGGATTTCGATACCGGCCGCCGTCACTTCGATCGGGTCCATCGTCATGTCGTTCACCGTCTGGCTGATAAAGAACGAACCAGTCCTGTCGCCCTCGCTCTTCACAAGTTCCTTGTCAACCGTCGCATACTCGTCCCACACCGCATAGAGTGTGTCTACCGGCAAGCCAAGCACACGGGCGTTGCGGAGATCAACCACGAAATCTTCGTCGTAGCGTTCATAATACTTGGAACCGTTGCGCGAGAAAGCCCAACCAAGGAGTTCGGCATCCGTGCGGAGCAGGCCCCTCGGGAAATCCGTCTCGCCATCGAGCGCAAAGAATCCCTTGTTGTTCCAGCCGTTCTCGTAGAACACGCGGGCCCTAGTATTTTCGACAAACACGAACTGGGCGCCGTCGCTTTCGACCGGGATTTCAAGAATCTTGTCGGCATTCACGTTCAGCACGCCGTTCACGAGCGATTCCAAACGGGTCCCTTCGGCATCGACCACGTAGAGGCTGCTGCCGTTCGCGAAGTAGCCCGAATTGAGCGTCACACCCGTATTGAACAGGAGGCCTTCGCTCACAGCAGGAACCACAAGCCCGTCATTTCCGATTTCGAAGTTCGTCTGTATGCCATCCGCGGACTGCGAAACGCTGACCTTGCCGGCATTGGCATTATACAGGGACACCGTGTAAGTTTCCTGATTATCGTCCGTGACCCACACGCCATAGAGTGTAGTGCGCTGCGTCGCAGAGAGATCCTTGGCGAGTTCCTCGTCGAACGCCGTATAGACGTCCGCATCGTCCGTCTTTTCGATAGACCAGCCGACCAGTTTGTAGCCCACGCGATAGACCTGCATCGGGAAGGCGCGAGCGTCCTCGCCCTGCGTCACATCAAATTCGCCGGAAGAACGCCAGGAGCTGCCGAAGAACTTTTCCGGGGATTCGACATTCACGTCGAACGCGATTTCGTAGGAAGACAGTTTGGCAGGCGCCTTCACGACCGTGTTGTCCGCCAGTGTCAGCCGATTATTCACAAGGGCAGCAAGGCTGTTGCCGTTTGCATCCACCGTGTAGAAGTAGCTGTTCGCGACCATCGAGTAGCCCGGATTCGCGACAAACTCGACCGTAAAGGCGACATCGCCCTTGCCGAGCGGAAGCGTGACCGCCTCGTCCGTGATTTCTGTGCTATTGACGATTTCGCCGTCCGCATCGCGCTGCACGAGAGAGAGCGAGCCCATCTCGGGAGCGTACTGGGCGACCGTCACGTTGTTCGTCGTAGCGCAGGTTCCCCAAACGGCATAGAGCGTTCCCGTGTAGCTCGGGATTTCGGCAACCGCCTCGACAAACGCAGCGTCAAACTCATGGAACAGCGTTTCGCCTTCGACAGGAGCCTCCGTCGCGCGCCAGCCCGTAAGACATGCATCCGTGCGGTAGAAGTCCGTCGGGAAAGCCTTCGGTTCGGCCACCTTGTAGGTGTATGCCGGAGCCGCGCCATCGGCGGGAGTCCCGTAGTAGACCGGAGCACCGCCCGCATTCACGTTGAACGTAATCGTGTATTCGCTTTCGGCAAGCCCGAGCGCCTTGATAGAGACCGTCTGGTTAACCATCAAAGCGCCATCTTCAAGTTCACCGAGCGAAACGCCATTGGCATCGAGAACCGCGAGGTTCGCATCCGCGTCATAGGCATAACCCGTAGCAGGAGCAAACGAGGCCACGAATTCGAGCCCGTCACCAACCGCCGGGACCGAGAGACCGTCGCCCACCTCAAACGCGCGCGTTCCCTGTGCAAGCGTCAGCACGCCCTTGCCCTTGTCGGCAGAAGTGACCGTATAGACCGTCTGCTGGCAGTTTGCATCCCAAACCGCATAGAGCGTGGACGTTCCGGCATCCTCGTAAGCCAAGGCGACATCGGCATCGAACATCGTGAAGCCCGTCGTCGCCGTCTCGTTGAAGCTCCAGCCCACGAAGCAGGCATCGGCACGGTAGAGGTTTGCAGGCAAGGTCCTTGCCGCCTCGTCGTCCGACACCTTGACGGAAACGCTGGCCAAGGGTTCTCCCATATAGAACACATTCGCGCCATTCGCATTTTCGTCCAGGGCTAGTTCGTAGCTCACGGCATTGACTGCAGCCGAGACGACAGCGTCTTCGGTCATGTACCAGGGCTGCGGTTCAGCAGTCATTTCCACCTCGGCTTCGTCTCCCACCTTATAAGAAGGATTGACCGTATTGTCGAGGGCATAGCCGGTCGCGGGGACCACGCGGAGTCCGGAGAAGTAAACGAACTCGCCCAGATATTCGGTATTGCCATTTATGTCAACAGCGCGGGTCGTCACCTTCGGAATCGAGACTCCCTCGTCTCCGACAACCGCCGCCACCCTGGTTTCGCCTTCCACATCCTGCAAGAGTTCGACCGTGGCCTTGCCCTGCAATTCGTCGGAGAGCGTTACCGTGACATTCTGGATCGGGGATTCGCAAGCGGCATCGTCGTCACTCCACACTGCATAGAGGTCGATGTCGCCATCGATTTCGCGCATCTCGAGTTCACCGATGAAGTCCGCATCCAGCGTCCTATACACAAGTCCGTCGGCAGAATTCACATCGAACGTCCAGCCCGCAAGGCACTTGTCGGTGCGATACACGCTTTCGCTCAGCGTATCGCCCACGCCGTATGTAGCGCTTGCAGCCCAGTGTTCGCCATAGAACACGGGAGCATCGCCAGCATTTTCGTGGTAGGCGACAGTGTAATCATTGCGAGAAAGTCCAGTCACGGAAATGATGATATTATCGTCGAACAAGGTTTCTGCGCCACCCGCAACGGTCGGCATAGAATGCACGGTCTGGTCAGCATCAGATTCATTCACATAAGAAATCGTGTAGTCCCCGTCAAGGGTTACACCCGGCTTCACCTTGACTTCGGCACGGGTGAAGTAGATGTTGTCTCCAACATACGAGGTGTGGCCGCCGTCATACCCCATCGGTCCCTGAGGAATCTGTACACCTGTCGCACCAATTGTAATGGATTCTACTTCTACCCCATCCACTTCCTGGTAAAGCGTAATGGAGGCAATATCAGAAATTTCCGGATCCAGCGTGAGATTCAGCATACCCATACGGCAGTCAGGATCACTTTCATTCCATGGCAGGTAAAGGACATCGGCTTCAAGCCCTGCCGCAATACGCTGCGCACGCGCAGTCAAGAAGGCTTCGTCAACCCAGAAATAAGCACCATTATTTGGAGAGTTTTCCCAATCCGGGTCAAAACTCCATCCAGTCATTTCGCTCAAGCAGGCATCGGAGCGGAAGGCAAAACGTGCCGGGAGGGAATCGCCGAAGACATACGTTCCGCCGGCATCCCAGTGTTCACCATACAGGACCGTAGCCTCACCGCCATTAGCAGCAGTGGTAAAGTGGTACTGGATCTTGGTTGTCTTGACACCGACATTGTAATTTCTGCTTCCAAGTGCCTCACCTATTCTAAACACGCCGTCAGTCGCAGCGATATACGTCATCTGCTCGCCATTCTCGTCTTCGACCACCTTGACATCGGGAGCTTCGGCATCAACTTCAAAACCAATGCACGGCAAAACGGAAAGTTCTACATCATAGCCGCTCGGGTTGAAGGCGATTTTCCAATCATCACTAAAATGGCCACTATACTCGTTCTTTATACTATTTCCGACTTCCTTATGTGTAAACACGGCATTGCCCAAGCGTTGTGTTACGACAAGGGTATCGAGCCAACGAACAGCGTCTTCTTCAGATGTGGACAAATCTCCGTAGTAGGCAACCGTAAACGTATTGACCAAGTTCGGCACCCTACAAGCGCCATCATATTCCACCCAGCTCGCATAGAGTTTAGTCGGGGTGGCGGCATCATGGCTAAAGAGGTCGAGATTCGACACGGACACTTCTTTAAAGAGCACATTCACATCGGGCTGGGCTCCATTCGGGTCATTCGTGGACCAACCGGCGAAGCACTTGTCGGTGCGGAAGGGAATCCACATCGGGGCATCGGAACCGTCGGCACCAATCTGGAGAGAACCGCTGGCCACGGCATCGGCAGGGATCCACACGTTCGAGGAATCCTCTTCACCGAGAGAGAGATCATAAGTTACGTACACCGGCTTGTACTGTTCAAACTTCACGTGCCAAGCCTGCGGTTCCATGATATTCAGTTCTGTACTATCCTGTGCAAGGACCGTCACAGAATTCCCATTGAACATGACATCATAGCTAAGCGTATTCAGCACGTAACCTTCAGCGGGAACTGCAACCACGGTAAGTTTCACACCGGCCTCGGTTCCGTTCTTATCAAAAACCTTCGGAATAGAGAGTGTCATCGGAGCTTCATCTCCCGCCCTGACGAAGACATGCTTTACTATCGTCTGTTCCGGATCGCTATCTTCGACCGGCTCTGCGCCGATTTTCTGGATAAAGTAAACGTCACCCTCGCCCTCGACATCAAGCATCAACTGGTATGATCCGGAACATTCGTTTGCGACAACATGTTCGGCATCCAGTTCAAGCGTGTTCACGACAGGGTTTCCGGCATCATTGCCGATAACCGCCATAAACGGAAGTTCGTTCACGACATCCGTATTTGTGCGGGATTCGACTTCTCTACCAGCAACCTTCCATGCAATGCGACAACCATTCCCATCGTACACGGCAGGAGCATGAACCGTTTCCGCAGTCACACCATCGGCACTTTCGAGCCAATCCATCTGGTAATTACCATCCGCGGACTTGTTTCCCACAAACAGACCCAAATCCGGGTCCGGACGCAAGAAGGCCACATTGTAGGCTAGCTGGGTATAGCGCACCTTGAAAATCATAGAACCCATCGCATGGGGCTGGATATTCAAAGTACCCGATGTCGCATCCGCTGCGACATAGTTCCAGTTTACCGGTTCCGCATTCGTTTGAGGAATGCCATTAAAATTCCGACTGAATGTAAAGTCAGATATCGCCATCGTGTAACCCGGATCCGGGCGAACCGAGACATCGAATGTAAGCGTGTCATCTTGGGATGGTACGTAAATAATGTGCCTTACAAAGTTTTCTTCCGTTTCGTAATCTTCGGCACGCTGAACGACCGGTTCGGAAGCGTGTTCAAAACTCCAGTGAACATTTTCAGCGTCGTTATCGTACGACTGTGAGAGAACGACGCTTCCATGGTATTCCGAACCGTCACCATATATACAGGCATTTTCTTCGTCAAGAGCACATACATGAATTTCATCAGCAACTTCCGTGTAGTTGCTACTTCCCGACATAGGCATGGGTTCCACATAATTTGCATAGAGGGTAATCGAGGCGTTTTCGTCTTCATTTGCGGCTGGCACATAATGCTCATTTCCTTCGAACAAGCCAACAAGCTTGGAATCGAAATCGCGCGAACCACCTTCATAAGCATCGCCATTCTTCACGCTCCAGTTGTGCTTGCCGTAAAAGACATTAGTCCGGTAATAATCATTCATTTCAAAGTCATCCCCGTAAGTGGGGCGACTATACACAGGCGGGAACATATACTTGCCGTCTTCATAGGACATCACACCTGAAGAGCGCACTCCACGGCCAAGATAGACGTCATTTCCAATTGCGTCGAGATTAAACTTGACATTGTAACTCAACACGGAGAAATCAACCAGGACCGCAGGGTTATCTGACCCAGTGATTTCGAGTTTACTCGTCTCTTCATTGTACATGGGGGGCGTCACGCTGGTGACCTTGAATCCCGGAGTAACCTCGTATGTAAAATCAAACGGATAGACATTATTTGCATAGTTATAATACCTGACACCCCTTCCATATTTAGTGGGGTTAGCCTCGACCACAACTTCACCGGAAGGCACCTGAATGCGAACAGGATTCCCGTTCAAAGAAAAGTCCTGCGAAAGGGTGAAATTTATCGGATACTCATAGCATTTCGCACCATGCTGCTCACAGCTACCAATCACAACGGCGTTTGCCATCCACGTATTACGCTGCTTTTCCCATACAGGGTAAAGTTGCATAGTCTGCGGATTACCCGGATTTTCAGGATTGGTAACAAGCAAGCCGGCATCTGCCGCTGCAGTAATCAGGTTTGCAGTTAGACTTGTAAAAGCGACACTACCATTATTTATCTGACTTGAAGTAAAGCAACCTTCTTCGTCCATTACACAATTAGCCTTGCTTTCATCTAGCGTCCACCCAGCAATATTTATATAGTCGAAGCCATCATCAACACCATAGAACAAAGGAAAGGCAGAATTTTCTTCAAGATCCAGCGTGTTCTCAGGATTGTTATACCCCGTCTTAAACAACGTATAAATATCATCATCCAATTCGAAATGATTATCGGTCAAATTGAAATGGAACACAATATTGTAGGGCTTTGCGACATAATTGGGCACAATCGAGAAAGATTCCTTCCAGAAACTTTCACTTTCGTTCCGAGCCTTCGCAATCTTCACATTAGTAAGGTCAACTTCGTCTTCGCCCGGCGTAAGGCCAGCAACAGTCCAAGTCTTGGATTTGCAAGGACTCTGTTCAACAACCAATTCCTCCCACGGAGCGACACTTTTGCTTTCGGACTCGACAACAGGCAAAGGTTCAATGACGTCGCAGCGATCCTCACCCGGGTTTGTCACGGTGAAGGACACTGTGTAGGACTCTATCGCATAACCCACCTTGTCCCCGAATCTCGGGACAAAAGAAGATCCGTAGGGTGCCACCGCGTTCTGTTCCGGTACCGCCACCGAAGTTATCAGCGTCTTTTCCCCAGAAGCATTGAGACCATAAACATCCACATTCAAATCCGACATCGTGGGATTTTCAATGTCAAAGGAGGGGATTGCTCCGCCAGACTGGTAACTTAAGACAATCTTTTCCACATCCGCATTGTCGAATACGTTCGCAATGACATCATAGAACGAAACAAACTTGGAGAAGTCGCCGTTGAATCCGGAAACTTCCACATTTCCCCCACTGGCATCCTGGAACGAAACACTCATGGAGAGCGGTCCAACATCGGCAAGAGCAAACACATGGGGCAACAGCGCCGTATAGGATTCCTCGCTATTGTCCACCTGATTTATCTTAGGTGAGACAAACACGAAAGAGATATCCGGAACATCGTCTAAATCGTTGCACACAGTGGTCTCGCCCACCACGCAGTACTGGTAAACCACATCGAATGTTCTGGACTGCCTTGTCTGGAGCAGGATGGTTTCCACTGCATCCGTAAATATTGTATTTGCGGTGAGTTGGAATGGACTCGCCAGCCCTTCTCCTTCTAGATAAGGAACATATCCATTTTCTGACAAGGCATCCAAAACGGCAGAAACGCTATCCACGAAAGCCCTGTTTGCACGCCCATCGACATCCGTATAGCCCGTAAGGCCTTCAAGCTGAGTCGACACTACAGGTGGATTCTCCCCTACATTTACGTCCGTTAGAATCGACTTTAGACCCATTACATTTTTCTGTTCCTGGCTGAGGGACGCCCCCGCGGCCGCATCCATAATGGCAAAGGGCAACAGGTAGTTCGGCTTTTCGAGAGGAGTCGCTATTGCGGGAAGGTTTCCACTCGACTGTGTCCAGGTGGGCACGCCACTACTCTTGTCCTGCATATAGTTCATGGCAGCAGCAAGCATCGGGGACTTCATATCCGCATCACTTGCGATACCATTTGCAACCCGCCCGAAGGTACCGCTACTCAAATCAGCGGCAAAGATGTCCATGTAAGAAGCATCGACAGGGCCGCCCGACACGTCGTAATAGTAGAAGCCAACAGAGCCGTCGTCCGTGAGCCCCTCCGAGGCGTTGCGGACGTTCGCCTGGAACACATCGCTACCCGTTTTCCAGTCCGCAGCAGAAATATTGCCAAGACCCGAAGCAACGGCATCCGTTCCGTAGTGGTAGTTGCCCACGACCGAAGCCGCCTGACTCATCACATCGATATAGCCACCGATGTAACCGACACTCGCGTTAGCCGCATCAATCCCCGTATAAGAAATTCCGCCGTTGGAGTAGTTGCCATAGACGGTAAAGTTTTCTACGGAATTGTAGCCGAAAATGGGACCCATGTACAGCGTTCCCTGCGAAGAGGCTCCCATGTTAGTAAACGTGAAGTCGCTCTCAATGGCGTTGCCGCTTATCGTAAGCGAATTTCCGCCTTCCACATGGCCGAACAAGCCGCCAATTTCGACATTGCCGTTCATGATGTCCATAGTTGCCCCTATGTAGCCAGACATCGTCACATTGGTTGCCGACATGGCCACATAGCTGTTGTTCGAAATGCTACCGGCGATACCGCCGACCTGTTTTCCACCCGCAACATTTGCAGAAACATTGATATACTCAAAGCTATTGAGCAGGACCCGTTGAGTATTTCCCGCAACGAAATTCCCCACACCAAGTATGCCGCCCGCAGCCGATGCGCCCGTAATGGCATTAGCCCCCGCAAGGGTATCGTTTGTGGCAGAAAGCGTTCCATAGGCACCATCCCGCATATAGCCAATGGCACCGCCCGCGATATTACCCGTAACCGTTATGTTTTCCAATTTGGTATTGGACACGCCCGCACCAGGAAGTCCACCGGCAATGCCGCCGACACTCGATTCACCAGCGCCCGAAACCACTATTCCGGAAACCAAGGATTGATTGACTCCTGCATTGGGGCAGTTTTCCGCCCACACGTCATAAGCAAAATAAACGTAGCCCACAAAGCCGCCACGATAAGAAACGCCCGTTCCCGTATAGGAGGCATCATCGGCAATGACCGTTGCCCCCGCCGAAGTCGCACGAACGGTATCATTGGAGAAGAGCATATTTATCCCGTTACCATTCGTATAGCCCAGGAATCCACCCGCAGCAGAAACGCCCACACCCTGCATTGCCGCGACATTCAAACCATAGACCTTGGTATCGACGACGCTCGAATTGGAAATAGACAACGTTCCATTATAGGGAGTATATGTTCCCGCAAAGGCACCCACCTGGGTACCTGCCACATAGGAATTGGTTACATGGACATTGGTAAACGAGGCATCAGACTGGGAAACCTCGCCCGTCACAATACCGGCAACGCTACCCTGTTCCACATTATTCACCACAACACGGGCATTGTCAAAGGTAACATTGCTGACTGTCTTTACGTTTTGCAGGAATCCGAAAGCAGACTCCAGTCCCCCCGCATTTTCATAACAAAGACCGCTAATGGTATTATTCTGACCGTCGAAAACGCCTTCCGACTCGGCAAATGCAATCGGATGGAAATTCGGCATCACGCACTTGCTATTGGCAGCATCGTAGCCGCCAAAATTGAGGGGACCGCCAAGTTTCAGCGTAAAGCCCGCGGCCCCGCCGTTTTCTTCAAGAATATCCACCACTCCCTTTTCCGGTTCCACCATTTCGCAAACTTCCGTTTCCTCTTCTTCGTCCCATTCACAAACTTCTTCACCATCATCCCAAGCGGTGCCGAGATACCAGCATCTGAAGTCCGCCTCACCCTCATTCGGATTTTCTTGCACCCCCTGCGAAATCTCACAAATATTTCCATTGCATTCCAAATGGAAATAAGTTCCATTACTGAGACAGCCGTTTTCATCGAAGGTAATGACGTTTGGGTTTGCAAACTTGGGAGTTATCGTTACCGGCTGATTGGGCATGACAAATGTAGCCGTATTGCCGTTTACATTTGTCGTTATAGCCAGCCCATCATCATCGCCCACGACAGTCACGCCCCTAAAAAGTGCGCCTTCCTCCGGAATTGCCGTCAAGGTAACCGTCGTACCGAGAATCGCTTCCGTCACGTCACTTTCCATAGATCCCATCGTCACCGTTGCTATCGATACTGGATGCGAGGTACCGAAGGTTGGAGATATCGACACATCCTTTGCCGGCATCACAAACGTCACCGTAGTTTCATTTTCCACAATTCCGTCGATAGACTCAATGACATTACCATCGGCATCTTCTATCAGAGCCCCGATCAAAAAATAGTCTGCATCCGGAGTCAGAGTTAACGTGACGGTAGTCCCAACAATGGCCGTATTCACATCGCTAACGACATTTCCGCCAGGTCCCTGGACAACCTGCACCGCATAAGGCGTGTTTTTGCTAACTAGATTCATGGTCAAATTTAGGCCATCCCTAGTAACGCCCCCATCCGAGCTAAGACCTAGCGTAATCGAACTACGGGAACCCATAATGTCAATATTTTCACTTTCGCCACTGTTGTTCCAAAGCTCCACACCATCGGCATCCCCGTCCCACACATGGAAGTAATCCCAACCATTTTCCGTATTCACGCTACCCGTCACCTGCAACACATAACCGACAGGAGCCGTTATCTGGAGATTACCCGAAGCATTATCGCTATAGGAACCCGCAGTTCCGCCATCGTCATAAACGTTGAACGAGGTCAGGCCGTTCGTTATGTCGGCATCGGTGATGGTCAGCTGGTTTGTCCCCGTCACGGGCAGGTTTACGTAGAAGCCGCCGTTACCGTCGCTGGTAAGCGAGACCTCATCAGCCCAAGAAGCGGCAACTGCAAACAGCACCGTCAAGGCGCAAAGGAAAAAAGCATGAATCTTTGTCTTCATAGATTCCTCTCTAAAATCTTACATTCGCAATACAACGAACCGAGGGCCTTGGACGGTCCTCAAGAATTTGTGCAAAATTTAGTTAATCCGTAAATTTATTACAAGATTCTTACACAAGATATTCCGCAAAGCGCTCTCATACAAACGAATCTCTTTTGCTTGTATTGGCAAGGAAGAGTGAGTTACACGACAATTTCTTATTCTACGCATGTTTTGCGTAGAATAAATCGTATTCGCCACTCGTCAACACAAATATGATTATCAAAATATAACGGTTACAGGCGCCGTAATCATCAGTTTCACAAGCAAAAAAAAGCTCAACTTTCCAATTCTTTCCGCCCATTGCTTACTCCCCACCACCCACTAATTAACTATCTTTTGCCCCGTATTTTATTGTACAGTAAAACAAGGGATTTATCCCACAAGGAAACACTATGAAAAAGATCAAGTTCCAGGATACCTCGTTCCGCGATGGTTTCCAGTCTATTTTCGGTGCCCGTGTCTTCGCGAAGGACTTCATGCCCGCCGTCGAAGCTGCCTGCAAGGCCGGCATCACCCACTTTGAAGCTGGTGGTGGCGCCCGTTTCCAGGCCCTTTACCAGAACTGCGGCGAAGACGCCTTCGACATGATGGACGAATTCCGTCGCGTCGTGGGCCCGAACGTCCGCCTGCAGACCCTCGCCCGCGGTATCAACGTGGTGGCCCTCGCCCCGCAGCCGCGCGACATGATCAAGCTCCATGCCGACATGTTCAAGAAGCACGGCATGACCCGCATCCGTAACTTTGACGCCCTCAACGACGTGAACAACCTCATCTACTCCGGCAAGTGCATCACCGACGCCGGTCTGGAACACGAAGTCGTCGTGACCATGATGGAACTGCCTCCGGGATGCGACCTCAACGCCGCCCACAACCCGGAATTCTACGAACGCATCCTCCGCAACATCCTGGACGCGGGCGTTCCGTTCGCATCTGTGTGCTTCAAGGACGCTTCCGGTACCACGAACCCGACCAAGGTTTACGAGACCTTCAAGCGCGCCCGTAAGCTCCTCGGCGACAAGGTCGAACTCCGCATCCACAGCCATGACACCTGCGGTACCGGTGTGGCCCAGTACAAGGCCGCTATCGAAGGTGGCGCCGATGGCGTCGACCTCGGCCGCAAGCCGCTCTCCGGCGGTACGGCTCAGCCCGACCTGTTCTCCATGTTCCACGCCCTCAAGGGCACGGAATACAAGCTCGCCCTCGGTGAAGACAGCATCGTCGACGACCACATTCCGGAACTCATGGAAGCAAACAACGTCGCCGTTGAATGCCTCAAGGACTACAACTTCCCGCCCGAAGCACGCCAGATTACGACCGACGTGATCTTCAGCCCCATGCCGGGTGGCGCTCTTACCGCCAACACCCTCATGATGCGCGAAACCAAGACCTTCCACCTGTTCCCGAAGGTTATCGAGAACATGAGTGAATGCGTCCGCCGCGGTGGCTTTGCCTCTTCTGTGACGCCTGTTTCCCAGTTCTACTTCCAGCAGGCCTACATGAACACCCTGAACCAGGCCGCAGGCCGCGGTACGTGGTTCAAGATGACGGAAGGCTACGGCAAGATGCTCCTCGGTTACCAGGGCAAGACCCCGTGCGAACCGGATCCGGAGCTCGTGAAGATTGCCGCCGACCAGTTCAACATGAAGCCGTTCAAGGAAGCCTATCCGGGCATCCAGTGCGCCGAAGAAATCCTCGAACCGGGCATCCCGGCTGCGAAGAAACTCCTCGAAGAAAATGGCCTGCCGGTTACCGACGAGACCATCTTCATCACGGGCTGCCTCCAGACGAAGGCCGGCAACAAGGGTATCGAGTTCCTCAAGGGCAACCGCCACATTGGCGTGCCGAAGAAGGACCCGAACGCCGCTCCGGCAGTGGACACCAAGAACATGAAGGCCGGTGCCGCAAGCACCTACCGCATTGCCCTTGGCAACCAGAGCTGGGACGTGCAGGTCAGCACGCTCAAGTAAGTCTTATAGACAAATTAAAGGAAGCTCCGTTGCGCGGGGCTTCTTTTTGTTATAGCGAAGAATTATGGTTACGCCCTATTAGAAAGGCTCGCACAAAGGAATCCTTGCATTGCATTTTTTGCCCTCCGCATAATCATAGTGAACTTGATTGTATTCACCTTTCACTTTCAGGCAACTATTGCTGTCAACAACCTGTATATTTAAAGTTCCATTGGGTGTAAGTTCAAAAAAGCTACTATCTTGGAAAGATACTCTAATAGCTGATGAGGAAATACTTTTTTGTGGATTTGGAAGCCTCCCGATGATATTATCGTCGTTACAGTCTTCGAATATATCTAAAGCCATGTGATAGTGAATTACTCTTTTGAATGTTCGTCTAGATAACGATAATTCATAAATACCATCATCATCAACAATAAATAATTCCCCTGCAAAGCGATTCATTATAGGATGTAAAATCATTCCATAATCAATCATTTTTCTAAGCCGGTCTCCGCCGTCCATTTTTTTCAATACATCACGTCTGTTTTTTATCAAATCCGCTTCTGATTGATATACAGTAAAGTCATAATAGAAATCTACAATGCTATCCACTTCATATAAAGATGAATCTGGTAATTTGATAAAAAAAAGCACATCAGGATAGTTGGAACGATACAGGAGAGCGTGATACCCATCGTCGAAAAGTTCTGCGTAGGTGACGGTCGTGTCCCTGCTTTTGAATGCTTCGGTAATTTTACCACACCATGTATTAACGTTCAATTTATCGAAGCCCCTACATATTTGAGCGGCACCATTCGAAAAAGTAATATACGGCAATGAGTCGTGGCCGATATAGTAATAGTAGTTTTTATTGTCTTGACCATATATCCACCAGTCACCGGAGCCCTCGTTCATCTGGTTCACATCAAATTGGAAGATATTCGATTCTTTTGGAATGATGTAATTAGGCTCAATCAAGAGCATCCAACAGTTTAAAAGAGCATTCGAGAAGGCCATCAACAACACGACAAGACACAACGGCACAAGCAGAAGAAGGATTTTGGGGAATTTAGTCATTTGGAATCTGGTCCTATGCGTGATTCAATCTACTCTACTATAATTCCATATTTCTTTTTCAATTTTAAACGTGCTTCTTTTGAAATCTTATAGGATGGCAACTTTGTAACAGCAAATTCAAAAGCCTGTTTTGCATTTGTCACCGCGCAAGATAATGGAACGAAAAAGGGTTTTGAATTTACGATAGTATAAAATGTAAGTCCGAATTTTACTACAGTAAAAGGCAAATCTACATCCATTACATCATTCCAAGATATATGAATTTTATTTTCATATAAAGCAAAAGAAAAAAAACAAATCTTTCTTAAAACCGTTATTCCTGAACCATCAAAAATTAGACGATAATTCGGATAATAACCAAAAAGAAACACACAAAATATAAGAATACATAAAATAACCATTCCTATCTGTTGCATTGAAAAAATAGGTAACGGAGGAACAATCATTAAATAAAGGAATGGAAAGAGAACTAAACCTAATAAAGTTCCTATTGTTATATATATTACCACACTTGACTTACACACAACCTGCATTTATTCTATCCCATTTATATTAAAGAAAGCCATAATCAAACGTTATTTAATATCCAATATAATATTTTATGATTCTTTTTTAACTTGCGGTATTTGTCTGCAAGTCGTCTAAAACTTTCTCTAGCGTCAGGATCCATTTTTTCACACGAAACATTTTCGTCTATGAATATTATAAGATTCAAAAAGTTTGCATACGCAAAAAATGGTATTCCCGAAGGATTTTTTGGATAAACATATATTCGATAAAAAGGAAGTATACCATCAACTTGAATTCCTTCATAGCGCCAAGGCTCAAAAAAATGCTTTTGAGAACAGACTATTCGATGTCCAAACTTTAAACCTCTGTGAACGCCCTCTTTCGTAAAAGAAAAACAAATAAATTGGGAAAAAAGAGAAAAAAATGTTAGTAAGTAAAAAGCAAAATTGGGCAACCAGTTAATATAGGGAAACCAAAATTCGGTTTGCATTTGTTCAAAATCACCCTTATATCCCAATTTATGAATCAGCGATACAATAAATTCTGTTTGCACTTCTTCCCCCAAACCGCCGTTAGAAAAAATTTCATGTATACACAATATGCCGAGGCAACCAAAAAAAATTTTCCATATAATGCGCAGTTTTATTGCAATACTATTATTCATAAAATCCCTTACTTCACCTAAAGTATTCATCATATTTAGAACCTGCCATACTAGATGCTGCACAACCAAAGAGTACAAACAACGGAATAGATATAAACCAGGGTAATGCAAAGGCCCCAATAATCAAACCTACTGCAGTTCCAACCCCGACGGTTAAGAGGTCTCTACCCCATGGATTATTTTGAGTTACCCTGTTGACCGTCAGTTCTATTGCAGCCGATGTAATGGGAATGGCTTGTTTTCTCTGTAAAGAAACGTTGGACATAAAGTTAATATAAGATTATTTTTTCGGTATCGGCATCGTGAGAATGGTGACCTTTCCTTTTTTTTCATTATAAGAATAGTTTACCCCAAGAACAATAATATTATTTTTTATAACGGCCAAACGTTCTTTATCAAAAGATGGAATTTTTTCATTTTGCCAATTTTTTCCGCCATCAACACTATAGTACAAATAATGAAACCAACGACCGGCTCCCACCCTAAATTTAAATATTCCGGCCATTAGAGAATCTTTAACATAAAAATCAGATGGATTTAAAGCATCAGAAAGCCATATATGTCTCTTGTAAGGAATAGTACTAAAAATATGAAATCCGTCTCTGTTTCTATGCAAAATACGAACTTCATATGTAGATGAGGCGTATTCGTCATATCCACAAACAATCCAATTTTTTTCTTTTTGCGCATATACCGCGTCGGTACTGCAAAGGTTGTTCAGATAGTATTTTTTTCTCTTTTCCAGCAAAAAATTCGGACTCTTCAAAAAAGAATCAAGTTTGTTTACATAAATTTCTCCAATTTTTCCTTCTATCATTCCCATTCCCCAATAGTTCCATTTATCAGAATCATCGCTGAAGAGAATATTTTCATTCAAACTTGTATTTGTCATTTTCCAAGTTTTACCGTCATCTAAAGACAGCAACAAGATTGGCTTTTTTTCTTTAAACCCATATATTGTAATTGTTTTTTCATTGTATCTTATTGTATCTTGAATAAACTCCTGTAATTCGTCAAATGTACGAGTTTCTTTTTGAAAAAGGCTTGAAAATTCTTCCTTTCGCCATCTATCGTCTAATTCAAACAACTTTGTTAAACCCAAAAGAAATAAAGGACAAAGAAGAACTACTCCTATAGGAATTGTGGCTATCACAAGTATTTTTTTTCTTAATTTATTCATGTAGACTACTTTAAATTTCTAGATTATCCATTGTATAAATTATTCACTTCCCAAATGTTGTAAATTTATTATAAAAAAACACAATTATTCTCCATTTCAAAATAGCAATAAAAAGTTTTAACGTTTTAGTTGTTGTAAAATAGAGTTTTGCAGAAAAACATCATTCTCGAAAACATGTTCCGTCTAATTTCAAAGAATTCCATCATATCATCTACACCTTGGCCTAAACAGCCGCCACTTATAAATATAACCTATTCTGCCCGGAAAATTTTTTCAAGTACGCATTATGACTACTTCGCTTCTTGTCTGCAATAAAAGACACGCAATATAACGACTTTCTGCATGTCATGATTGACATGATAAAGCAGACGATAATTCCCGACGGGCATTGCGCGCACTTCACGCAAAATCCAAGGTTCATCTTGGCATAAGGCAAAGGCGTCGGGAAAATCGGATAACGTGTTTACCGATTCCTGAAATTTTGCCATTAGATTCTTGGCAGCGACAGGCGAACAAAGCGCTATGCTGATATAGTCAAAGATTTGATCGATGTCTGCCTGCGCAGCGGAAGAAAAATGGACTTCAAAATTCATACCTTATATTTCTTCTTGACGTCGGAAAGAACCATCGCGGCAGGGCGGGTGCGGCCTTTCAGCATATCGTTGTAACCCTTCTCGAGTTCCGCATCGAAACGTTCCTTTGACCATTTGGCGGAGTTTTCGGGAGCCTTGGGCAGTTTTACGTCGAAGGGAATCCCCTGTTGCAGAATAATCTGCTTATAGAACATGTTGATGGCACTGGAAACGGATATGCCGAGGGTTTCCAGAACACTTTCAGCCTGTTCCTTGACATCAGGCTCAATGCGAGCATATAAATTTGCAGTCTTGTTCATATTTTTAATATACATATTTGTCCGCACAAATGCAATACATTTTTAAACTTCCCATAAATCGAGCCAAAAGCGCAAGATTATTCACGACATAACCCATCTCTTGACTATGAAACAACATGAAAATAGATTTGAAGCGTGATGATAAAACCAACATCGACCATTGATAGGATTACGGCAGACTCGAAGCAGAAAAGAGCCGTCTTGAAACTCCAGGAGGCTCTCGCCGATGGAGAACGTTCCGCCGAACAGGGCGGTTGGCTTTCTGCAGCCAATGTGCGGAAGAAAATACACTCCGCATTTTGAACCGTTGAAAGGACTACTTGAAAGCTCTGGAATTGTAGACAAGGTTTCGTCTTTCAGCGAGAACTTTGTTGAACTTCTTTAACTAAGCGCAACCAAAAAAGAAAGAAACCAATCTTTCGATTGGTTTCTTTCGTACCCCCAAGCGGTTTCGAACCGCTGTTGCGGGAATGAAAATCCCGAGTCCTGGGCCACTAGACGATAGGGGCGTTTTATGTGAGGACAAATATAGGATTTTATAGAATAATGTCAAGGGTGGATGAATAATTTTTTTGAGGGTGCGGGCCCTTTTTTATATTTTTTGACGCGGTTGAAAAAAAAGACCAACCTTGCGGTTGATCTTTTTTATACCCTTTGTCGCGGTTTGCTCGAGGGTAACGAAAAAGGCTTGCTAAGAAGCAAGCCTTTTCCTTATACCCCCAAGCGGTTTCGAACCGCTGTTGCGGGAATGAAAATCCCGAGTCCTGGGCCACTAGACGATAGGGGCGTTTTGTGTGCGCCAAATATAGATGTTTATAGAAAATTGT
>ODAI014625040.1_pt1 | contig 22997 bp, 17 predicted proteins | sample 1539321 | NCBI WGS metagenome assembly ODAI01 (sample SAMN02144231, study PRJEB22623) | gut metagenome | biome: sheep rumen | host: Ovis aries | place: New Zealand | reverse complement strand
GCCATCCGACGACGCTGCCGCACAGAAGGAGAGCAGCGAAGGACTGATGGGCAAAATAATGTCGGTGTTCAAGAAATAGAAAGCACACGACACATAATATATATAAGCAGGGGCGAAGAAAATTCAGCCTCTGCTTTTTTTATGCACAATATAATTATAAATTTGCCATTACGACGGAGACGGAGCAGCGGCTTCCACCGTCAACATATTAGTAAGAATTAGCGTTTGCTGTTTATACTTTTGCGCTTATCTCTCTGTGTTTCTGTGTATTGTGATTTGTGCACTTGTGATGGGTAACAAATAAGTAACAATTCTGCTTGCTCCCTTTTGTTGCGTGAGAAGTTTTTTTTAGATGATTCGATACATTGCGAAACAATATTGACATCAAAGCATCCATTTACTTGATAGCATATTCTCCTTATTTCGTTGTTTGCTGTATGTTTGCCTATTGGCGTGAGATATAAGGCGACACGCAGAACATTGGCATTGATTGCATTTCTTTTCAACAAAATCCAATGCATTTCCAATGAAATCGCAAAAACCTCCAATAAAACCCAATGCTTCTCCAACAAAATCGCAAAAATCTCCAATAAAATTGTTTTATCGCTTTCGAGTGTTATGTTGCCGCTCTGCACGTCGTGCATGAATACTTCATACTTCTGCATACTCTTGTTTTGCTTGCGGCAGAGTGGCAAACGATGAAGAGAGGTGGCGGAACACCTTTTTACCTGCTCTGTTTTGTAGCGTGGGCAGGATTAATCAATTTGAGTGCAACATCTCGTAATGTTGGCTCAAAATATCCTTCAATCAATATTTCAAGAAGTAAATTTCTTCCAATTTCTTTGTCTGTTGTATAATGTTCTGAAATATGGTATAAACCATCTAGACTTTTTCTGTATTGAAACTTTTTAACCCAAAAACCTGAACGAGTTATATATAACCAATCATTATAAAAGAATGGAGCGTAGCGACATTCCCAATCTGGTGCATAACCTTTCAAAAAAGTATTATATTGTTCTTCTGTTAGTGGTATGTCGTTTATATCTTCATTCTCCCACAAATTTTCATCCGGATTTTGATATTCTACTCCGTATATTGTAATCTTCATTGCTTATTCAAATTTACAAGAACCAAAGATGTTTCGTATCTATGTTTGTAGTTGCATTTTGAAAATAGGGTAACATTTGTGCTATCATTTCGGGGTATTTGATGGTAACAGGAAGGTTTTGTTGTTTTACTGACTTCCAATAAATACGGCTAAACTGATAAACTTGGTCTATTAGTTTGCTGATAATTTTTGTGTCAATTTGGTTAGCTGAAGCATTAGGACATTCTATTTTGATTTTGATTGGGAATGGATAACTATCAAAATACCCAAATGTGGCATTTTCGTAACGAGTGTTGTTGCAAAGCAAGTAGTGATTGTTTCCCAGATTTACAAAGCGACCACTGTAGGGCATTAAATTAGTGTTGCCGCCATCGAACAAAACAAAATCTTCGGATTCAGTCTTGGCAATTGTTACGACATAAATTGGAATGTCAACATCAAGTTTGCGCAATGCATCTTCGATGACGGCAAACTCTTGGCTGTTCATAGGCTTATAGTAATGAATAACGAGCCGTTCTGGTTTATTGTTTATTTGAGTGAAATGAATAATGGCATATTGGATAGCACCTGCCAGCTCTTGCAGTTCATCTTTTTGAAAATACTCAAAAGAGTTGAATGCACCTGTGTTGTCGAAAGAGAATGCAGAACCGATGTATTGTGTGTTTGTCTCCAGATTTTTGAAAGCCCCTACACCGACAATGAGTTCGCTTTGTTTGGGGGAAGACAATCGCCACGGCGTACCACCAAGTTTGGCATTGATGGCTATGGACATATTTTGCAAGGTGTAGGCAAAATTTTTGCGCGGACGACCATTCTTGTCTTTATGAGTTTCATCATCTTGAATAACGGCAAGCATTTTATCCGTTTCGATACATTGCGAAACGATATTGTATTTCAACAAACGTTCCTTTACTTGATAGTAGATTTTTCTTGCATCGCGGTTTGCTGTATGTTTGCCTATCGGGGTGAGATATAAGGCAATGCGCTGAGAATCAGAATTTAAATCTAATTTTCCAAGAAAATCATCAAGTTCGCCAATAATATTGTCTGTGTCATGAATGGCAAGATAATCTTTTGAAAAAGAAAAATCTTTGCCGATGTATTGTTTTAATCCTTTGAAGAAATTTTTGTAATCATTTTTGAAGAATCGGAGCAGATTACGAGCCGCATCCATATCATCTTTAGGGAAGATTGCAATCATTTCGATATTAGAGTATGGCGTAGCGAGGTAAGGTCCGCTATTTACACCCATTTGCGGATTATAGCTTTTTGTGCCATTACCGAAAACGAGTTCCTTGCTTGATGGGTTTGTATGCCCGATTTGTAAAGGGTTGACATAGGAAAAGTCATCTTTGCTGATATTAACAATAGTGCGGAAATCGTCGTTGTTCAGATGTCTGTTGTAGAACAGTTTGATTTTATCGTAGTATTTAATGTAACGATTTTGTGGTTTGGAAGGAAGCCTATATTGCGAATCATCAAATTCATCTGCTGTATCGACAGAAATCTTTAGGAATGCGTTTAGTTCACGAGTGAGAACAGGGAAAGCATTTGCAGAATTGAAATCGGGCTTAGTAGCAGCAAGTTTACGGTATTTACCGACAGTGTATTTAGTGTAGTTATCGAGCTTGGTTACATACAAAATGCGACCGAACAATTTGGCTGACGGCTGTGTGTCGGCAAATGGGTCGTTGACCATTTCAAAAATTTGCTCTACAGATTTATGCAGAACCCATGTGGGGCGGTCGAAGGAAAGAACGAGTTGCGGATTGTTGTTGAAGTGGTCGAAATCGAGCTTTAGCGTGTAGCGGTCGTATTTATCCGTTTCTGAAATTTCATTTTCTTTATTATTGAGCAACCAAATTTGATTGTCGTGTGTTATATGGTTCGGCTCGACAATAAAACCTTTACTCTTGAAATACCGATTTATCAGACTATTGTAGTAGCGTTTGACGAGATAGAAATTTTTCGGGTTGTTGAAATCGACAGCCAATGGTTTTGCGCCGTTTACTTGCTTGGTAAACGAAGTGTAAAGAGTATCGTTGTTTTTGAGGTTGGGGAATATGTCGCAAATACCAACAGGAAAGAGTTTGCAGCTTTTCAGACACGTAAAATGGGCATTCTCCAAGTCTGTATCGGAAAAATAAAACGTCACAGGCTCGGCAGGAAACTCAAACTTCAATGTATTGAGAAAGAGTTTTTCCTTTGGCTTCGATACTACACTAAAACTCATAGGTAATAGATTTAATCCTTAAGTTTTATTTCAGGCATTTGCGTTTTGAACTCGGGATCGATGTTGTGGCATTGTTCTTTTACTATACCTCGGCGATGAATTGCTGGTTGCAGACAATATTGGTCGAATTCTTCTTTATTCACATCTTCTATATTTGTCCAATGAGGGAAAAGTAACTTCATATATGCCGTAGTGATTCTTTTTACTGCGTTGAAATCACGCATGTCTGCATCTTTTTGGAAAGACACCAACTCGTCGAACAATAAACCATATTGGTTTTGAGTACGCATGGCATGAAGTATTTCTGAAAAATATTCCACATTAACTGTCCATCCTTTGAAAATCATACTTTTATTTATTCGAGGCAGATACCAACCTTCGATAAAACAATGGAATCTATCTAACAATGCGGATTCTCTGAAATTGATTGGCAGGGAATCGAAATACTTGTTTGATATTGGACGTCTATCTTTTGACAATGGAATGTTACCCATTAAAATAAGACCGCATTCAGAAGAAAATTCATTGTTGTCAATGGTTGTTTTACCACTTTCCAGATACGATTTCAATGCTGCTTGAATCTCTGAGGACTCTTGAAAAACAATTGTCTGTATTTCGTCAAAGGCAGTGAAATCGTGGTTTTTTATTATGCCGTTTTGTTGTTTCTGCTTGTCGTAAAATAGTTTAGCACGTGTAACCTTACCTCCACTTACAAGCCATCCATATTTTGAAAGATTGCCAAATACATATGATTTACCAGTTCCTTTTGGGGCAAGTTCGATACAATTCAGACGAGGTTCAACAAAAATGAGTAAACGAGTGAGGAATTCTAATTTGTATGCAATGCTTTCAAATCCATCGGGGTCATATTCCATACAAGATAGAAGGAAGTCTATCCATTCTGTAGTGGAAAAACTCTTGCGATTTTCTTTAAAGAAATCAATATCAACAGACTTATATGGTTTGAACGGCTTGTAATCGACCATTTCCACATGCTGTTTTTTCCCATCTTCGTCTGGCAACACACAAAGTTTTATGATGCCCCATTTTTCACCATCAACCAAAGTCCCTTTATGCTTTGAATAAACATATTCAGGAATCTGTCCATCATTGATTTTTATTCCCAAATCTGGAATCCCGAATCGACGAACGCCTTTGACCAAATCAATGTAGATGATAAAACGCGTTAGCAAGGTTATCTCTTCTCCACTGCCGAGACGGTCTTTGACTTCCTCGGCTTTTTGTGGTATTACAGTATCAAGAAACGCGGTCAGACCATTCTTATCAACTACACCCGTTTCGTTGATGTATTTTTTTAGGACAAAGTCCTTGACAAATGATGGTAGGTTGCGACCTGCAAAAAGGCTGTTTGTCGATGTTGAATCTTTGTATATTGCCATTGAAGCAAATAGATTCCTTATTTTTTCGCTTAATGAATTATCCATTGTCTCATCGATTAAAAGTTAAACAAATCGTCTTCTTCTGCTCCAAGTTTTATGTCAATTGTATCGGTTCGCTTTGTTCCTGAAATAACAAGTTCTATTGTTTTTACAGATTGACTTAATGATAGTTTCTCGCTTTGATAAACATTATCACCTTTTGAAGATAGCATATATTGCTTTCCATCATAATGGATACAAGGAACATCAATAGAACTGATGCCTTTGATTTGATACTTGACGATTGGGGCAGACTCAGACAGTGTTTTTGTTAAAAGTGTAGCAGTCCAATGTGAATCTTGTTTTTGTGAGGAAATTACAAAAATGGGAACGAGAATTTCCTCAGGAGTACATCCACCATGTGCACTTTGGCCGTAAGGCACTTTCCCACATATTGATTTGTGTGTCAGTGCACACATTGTTTTGCCATCATCGCATAAAATATAGTCGCTGTTTGAAACACAGTTTCCAATCTTTCTATAAGCCAAACGCCCATGATGGTCAGATTCCACACCGGCCATGTTCAATCCATCGCATAATTGTGCTAATGCGGTCAGACCATGGTCAGATATTATTGCAATTTTCTTACCGTTGTATTCGGAGAATATCTTTTCCAGAGCTTTATTAACGATTTCGATTTCTTCAAGAATGTATGTTGGAAATTCATTGGTGTTTTGATGTGCATGGGAATCTAAATCGCCGCATTTTATCAGATTATTTCCCGATAATTCCACCAATGCCTTTTTATTATTCTCTGTTGTTGTAGGATACAGTGACCGTGCCACATAGATCTCATTTAAATAAACTCCTTCTGATTGCTTCTGTTCAATTCGTTTCTGAATGAAAGGAATCCATTCAACACCTAATCCGTCAATCCAGTAAAAAACTTCAATATCGCTTCTGTCACTCAAAATGGTTTTGGTTGTCTTCAGATTCTGGTACCACGCATTGAATGTCAGTTCAGATGCATTTTTTTCTTTTATGTAATCAGCTATTTGTGATGTGTATTGATTTGCGAGTTTTGCATATTTATAGTTGCCAATATATTCATTCAACCACTGCTCCCCTAAAATGACTGTAGTTTCAAAATAGTTGTATAAATCTGTATAGAATGTCCGAAAACAATCTTTAGTAATTTTGTTTTCTGCAAACCATTGTATTGCAAGTGTTTTTTCAATGTCGGTCAGAGGGGAAAAATAACTAATAGCTGATGCATAGTCTGATGTTTCTGCCAATTTTATAAGTTCGTCTTGCAAAGTGTATTCAACATCTTTGGGCAGGGTTATGTTATGATTGTTTGCGGCTTGCAAGCAAACCATTCGCTCGTCCTTATATTTATTGGGAGTATCTAAGTTAAATATGGATAAAGCAACAGCGGAGAAAAACTCAACGTTTGAATATCCTTGTATGGAGTTAATTACTTGACATATATAACCGTCATTGCAAAATTTTTCAGTATAATATGTTGACAAAAGCCATTTTTCAAAGTCGTCCTTGCATTCAAACCATGTTTTTAGGAATACATTGTAATCAGCAAGGTTGTCAATATGAAAATATGAATTGAAGAACTTCTCAAGGGTAAATGATTTTGTATCGGTTATTTCACTTGTCAACCGCTCCCAATACAATTTGTCTGATTCTTTGTATGATATTTCCCCAAAATACAATTGAAGGCCTTTTACCAAAAAATCGTAAGCATTTTCGCATATTATGAAATTGAATGCATTGTCGGGCTGGGCAAACCTTGCATTAGCATAAATTGCAGAAGAAGAACATAATATCATCGGTTTTACAACTGGCTGAGCCTTCCATACATCGAGCCATTCATTCACATTTCGTGCGACATTGAATTGAGACAAATCCTTTAGTCCATAAAAAGTATTATTTGTCAATAATAAGTTGTATGTCAAGTTCTTGTCATTATTCTTCAAATACCATATAGTACATTGTGTATCATTTTCAAATAGCGACATTTTGCCTTCGAGTCCGACAATCGGAATGTATATTCGACGATTATTTGCTACCGCAGTACTATTGTTCTCTATTCCTTTAATTGTTTTTACGAGAGCATCAAATTCTTTTGCTGAATTTTCGTTGTTATAAAAACGAGCCAACTCGGAAAAAGGAGTTATAATACAATCTGCGTTGTAATTTGACGCATAATTCAATATGCTGTCGGATAACTCGCTATAAGTGAGCATGGTGTCTGGATAATTGACGTCCATCCAGTCATTAACACTCTTGAACATGCAGCCCGATTCTTGTACTTTGGAAACAAACAAATATGAATCCTGAAAATTGTCAAACAATACGAAGCGTACAGGGAAACGGTTCATACTTGCAGACATAGCACCAGAGGCTTCTTTGTCGGCAACGACAAAGTCCATTAGATCATCGAAATGGGTAAAATCTCTACGCATCGAAATTGTTTATTAAGTCAATAATACGTTCAGCCACATTTTCGTCTTCGCAAATTTTCTGCAAAAGTTTGCGAGCTTTTGTTACATCCGAAATACTCTTTACCTTATTAATTGCATTGCTGCGTTTTTGAGCATATTGCGAGGTTTGGGGATTTGCTGGTTGTGTATGAGGTGTCGACTGCTGAAGAGACAGAAATCTAATTCTTTCTTCGGCAGCATCTACAATGCGAGAGTCACCATGAGCAAGGTATTTCTCGCAATCTTCGATATCGTTGATTTTTCCAATAAGTTCTATTGTTATCCTTACATTTTCCTCTTGCGATATATATGCTCTCCAGTTGCTCATTTCTTTGGAAACTTCCTCCTCGCTCCATAATCCTCTGGAGTTTTCAAGATGTTGTTCCAAATAGCCGAAGGCATCATCAAACTCTTCGTCTCGGAAGTTGATGTTAGGCAGTTGCGACAGGTAGTTTTCAAATCCTTTCTTGAAAGCTTCTGCGTCATTCAGGTAGTTGCCTAATTCAAACTTGTATGTTTGGAAACCGTCTAATGTATCGTTCAAAAGTTTTGGATCTCGAGTATTGTCGGTTTCTATAATGCGAAGAACATTATCAAGCAAAGTTTTTATACCATCTTTTATGCTTTCATCATAATATTTCAACGACCAAAGCGGAAATCCCTTTTCAGTCAAATATCCGTATCTGAAAGCGCGGCGTGCATCGGTAAGACTGCTGATTTCAGAGTAGCCCTTCAGATTGTTTAGTTTGAAGGTCTTTACCAAGGTGTCGCAAACATTACGACTTTCTTTGGTTTCAAATCTGAATTCAAGTTTGTTGCTTTCTCTGTCCTTCTCCCATGCATTGAAAAGCTCAACAACATCTTCTACCAAGTTTTGAACATCACGTGGTTTCCCATTGGGATCAAAAATTTGCTTTATCCACTTACGCATACTAAAAGCAACCATACCCATGGATGCATACGATTGGAACAGGCCATACGGAGGCAAAGACAATTCTTTTAGCCGTTCGCCCATATTGAATTGTTCGCTTTTACTGGTATGCTTGAATTTGTTATCAATGAAGTTGCTTATTATGAATAGAGGATTATTTGTGTCTATTCCGTCAACCCATTCAAGATTATCATCTACAGTGTCTTGTAATATATAGCGCATTGGCTGCATTGGGCCTGAGCATCTGTCGATTATTTCCTGTTTGGTTGAAAAAGATAAAAAAGTGTCAACAATGGTTTTGCTTGACTGTTTCTTCCAGAAAGTGCTCGGCACACGATGCAACAATGGGACTGTTTCGGGGCCTGACGAGAATATTTTTGCTAATATACAGTCGTTGATGGTGCTGGTTAATTTTTGAGTTGAACCAGAGTCTTTCTCACCTCTCAGATAGAACGAGAAATTAGTCCTTCTCACGGCGTTAAGCCAATCCTTTATTAGTGTAAAAGCATTGTCGAGGTGCGTTTTTGATTGTTCTTTTTGATTATATTTCCCAGCTATTTTTGAGTTTGCCATATATTCAATGAACCTTTCATAATTCTTATCGGTGAAAGGCTCTTCAAACACAACGAAAACTACATTTTTGAATCGGTCGTCTTTGGAAGCGTTGTTTGCAGTTTCACGCAAGGCGTTGACTTCATTTGCATTTTTGCCGAACAACATCGCCAAAAACAATTCGTACGACTTTGCTGACTTATAGTTATTTTCAATTTGATTGAGCAGTGTCGGTTCATTTACACCCTGAGAAAATATCTTATATTGATATGGACGGATTACATTGGAAAGCCAACTGTCAATTATTTTCCGCGTTGCTATATCATTGAACGCAAGCAGTTTTTCGGTGTGTTTAAACTCACTTGCTTTCAGATTGTTTTTCTCATCCTCAATGTCTTTGGTAGGCAATGCCGAGAACTGTATGGAATACAACCCATTGTCGTCACCCGGCAATCGTTGTATAATGGCATTGTCATCAAAGTATTGTAGGATGTCCTGAAGAATGGGTTCAATAGCTGTCCCAACGAAAAGGTTGGCTATATTGCCTCCTGTTGGTGTTACAGAGTCGTTTGCCGCTATGTTGTTCAAAGCGTTGAGAAGCAGTATGCCTTTGAACACTGCGAAATACTCAAAACCTTTACTTTCAACTTCAAGATGTCTAGAGTTGAAACGCTCTGTCACAACCCCATATTTCAGTACATCCTGATTGAAAACATCAAGAACGAAGTCCCAGAGATAATCGGCAGTAACCACATCACCATTTAGGAAGTGGTTTTCATTGTCCAGAAACTCTTTCACTGCATCGTTGTTGCCAATAAACTCAAAAACACTTCGGCTAGAAGAACCGACTTCACGTGCATAGTATGTGGCAAGGTTAGCCGTACTTGGATGCAGAGGGAACAAGTTGTATAAATCTTTGCTTGTTTCTGTCGGATTGGTGGTGTCGGGAGCATAAATGTTAAGCAATGCTTGACAAGAAGGCTTTGAAAAGAATTTGTCGGCTATTGCTTTTTGTTCTTCAATGGTTGCCCCATCAGCCAAGCGGAACTTACGGCTCATAATTTTGAAAGCCGAAACCGTTTCCATCTGATATGGCATAAAATGATAACGGCCTTTTGTTTTCTCGCGTTCCTGATTATCGAGACCGTTGAGTGCAGATGGGTGCGAAATGTATAAAAAGTATGAGTTGTTCTCCTTGTTCATCACCTTCTCGTCAATTTCTTGTAAAGCTACAAGGAGGCTTGGCCCCATATCGGATGAAGCTATATCGGTGAACTCGTCCCATATCACCAACAAACCATCATAACCATATTTGCTTTTTTGAGCAGCCAGTTCGTTTTGCACTTCAAAGAACCAATCAGCAAGTTTGTTGCTAGCAAGGCGTATGTCAATGCCTGTTTCCCGCTGTGCTTCCATCACTTTGCCGAAAGTGGCGTTATCCTTGTTTTGTAATTTGTTCTTGAGTTTTTCCACCGTTGGCGCAATTGAAGCGAGTTGCGGACTTTTCTCAATAAGTAACTGCCAAATATCGGAATGGCTTTCGATATGTTCAACAAGATTATCAAAGTCAGTTTTCACAGTGATAGCGATACCTGCCTTACTCAAGGCTTCAGTAATTGCACGTTGTAGTTGTAACGACAAATCTTCGCGGTGCGAGATATTATTCTGACCATAAAGCATGACAGGGAACAGACGCTTGTTTTCTCGCAAAGAATAAATTTCCTGACGTAGCACATCGAATTGGCTTTCTTTGTATTCATTATCCACATAGTCGTGAATTTCATCTACTTCATCGCAAAGCAGATGCTTAATTACAGCCCCTGCATGGCTTTTTCCCGTTCCGTAGGTGCCAGAAATCCAAAAAGAGCGATGTGCATCCACATCGGTATTGCGTACAGACTTAATGACCGTTCGCAAGATGTCATTGAACTGTTTGTTGGCGATAAAGTCCTTCCAAGATTCGCCCTCTTCGTTAGCGATATTGTAAGCAGGCTTGCCCTCACGAATGGTAATTATGTCAGAATATTTGTTTGCCATATCTTCTTTATTATTACTAATTTATGTATTCTTAGTTTATTAGATTTTCTTACAAAAGAGTTTTTACTTGCCAATGTCCGTGCGTTTTGCCGCCAACCCTTTCTATAAGACTTTCCTTTTTTAGGTAAGCAATGTGGTTTTTTATTGTTCTGTCTGAAATTCCAAGTCTTTCTGCTAGTTCATTGATTGTTAGTCGGGGATTTTCGGCAATCGCATCATACGTTCTACGAACTGATTCAGAAATCTCTTTGGGAATCCTTTGGGAATCCTTTGGGAAGTCGGATGTTCCCTTATCGCCATTCAAGTACTCGTCGGATGTCTTGAATGTGACACATATTTCTTCGGTTTGCACATTGTATTCAGGTAGTGGAATGCCGTGCATGGAGCATGACTTGCATATTTTGTCAATGCCACGTCCCCAGCTTTCCACATGTCCCGAAAGATAAAACACATGGGCAATGTTGGGGTTGTAAGGCTCGCTTTTATGGCTTTGTTTCAGTGTTTTGTCTGTCCAGTAAGCAGAAAGCCGACAGTCGTTGAAAATCATGATTTTGTCGGCATACACGCGAATCTGTATGGGGATTTGGCGGGCATAATCCTTGTGCACAATGGCGTTGAGCACAGCTTCACGCAAGGCTTCCTCTGGGAAAGGATAACGCTCGATACGGTGGATGCCATCGTAGGAAATACGGGCTTTCAGATATTTCTTCATGATGACATCAATGGTTTCGTCGGCCTGTCGCAACAGAGGACCATGCACTTCGTCCATATAAAGGATGTCTGCGTCGTTTTCGAAAAAGGCAATTTTTACGTATGAGCCGCCAATGTACCGTTCAGGATTCTCGGTGAAGAGAAGGGCTGCCGCAGTTGTCCAGAAGCCGTTTTTGTACAAGTTTAGTTTTTTGAGCAGCTGCTCGGTTTCTTCGGAGGCGATGTCGCTGTCGATTCTGCCTTTCTTGGTGGCCAGACGCACAAAGTATCTTACAGCAAGTCCGTCAATATCGGAATATTGCAGTTGTGTTACGGGAATGCTGTCCCATGTGATGCCCTGTTTCCTAAGGATAAAGGCATCAAGAGCCTGCCCGTTCAGCAATTGATTTGTCGCACCCGAACGCATATAATACCTGCCACCGTAGCTTACAGGGAATGGATAAGGAGAAATGGATATCTCAATGTACTCCAGCCCGTCTTTTTCCTGCAGACTGACATGTGGCACAATGGCGAGTGCGTTTTTCACCTTGTTGGGAATATCTTCAATAAGGCGTTTTGCATCGCTAACACCGCAGACAGTGCCATCGTCATTCACACCGATAAGTATTTTCCCTCCTTCGGCATTGGCGAATCCGCAAATCCATTTGAGGTACTCATCGCGCCACGTCTGTTTGAATTCTGTTTGCTGGTTCTCTTTCATGTTAATCTGAATGGATACAATAATTTACTTGGTTAAAATTTCCAATGCATTCAGAGCATTCAAGTCGTCGCGAAGGGTGATGTGATCCAATCCCATGTTGAGTTCAGCAGTGAGTACGCGATTGGTATCGGAATTGAGCGAACGCAACGTTTTTTCCAAATCAGATTTGCCGATACCGAACTCACGGTAAGGGCCACTCTTACAATCCTCGTTGTACAAGTCGCTTACACGGAAAGTCTTTATGCCTTGGGTCTCGGCAAACTTGTAAAGAGAGTATGCAATGGCTTCGCGGGAGAGGTCGGAAAATCCGACTTTAGTGTATCTGAGCTTTTCTACTTCTTGAAGCAGTCCCATTTCTCCGATAGGACTTTCTCTAAAAGTTCGGAAAAGAGCATAAACAATGTTTTTTATAGTAGTTTGACTATCATTTGGATAATCATTTTTTACCATTTCCCTTATGTCATTTTCTGTAAAATGAAAGTGCCATTCAACATTTTCTTTATACCATTTTGCGATTGGAGAATTGTATGATAAGTTTATCCAGATTGTTTGCCATACCAAATCTGGCATATCAATATATATGCTTGACAATAAATCACCAAAAGCAGTTATATTTTTAGTTTTTGTGTCGTCAAGAATTTCAGCTTGAACCAACCACTTAACGAAATTTGGCAATTGCTCTTTAGGGTGTAAACCATGCATATTATCTACAAAATATGTCTTAGGGGAGGACATGAAAAAATCCAACCATTGACCATTCAATCCAAAATTATTGTAACTTATTAGTTTCATTTTATTTCTACTATTTTCTGTTATTGCTAAAGAATTAGCCACAATACAACCTAAATCGTGAAATTCTAGGCATTTGTGACAATGTGTACATTTTTGATTATCAATCTTAACATCAGGAAGGATTCGTAAGGCTCCTGTTGGACATTCTATCTCACAAGTCTCACAATTAATGCAATATGTCGCTTTATATAGAGCTCTCTTAATCAATCCTATTACCGTTGGGGATATGTTCGTTAGGTCAAACTTGAATATATAGGCGTTTTTTTCTTTGGTTATTAGGAATTTAATAATTTCTTTTTGGTGTAATAATTCTACGATGACATCATTATTTTCTCTAAAAACAGAATATTTACCTACCGCATTAAGCCATGTTAAAACATCCTTTTGCGGACAAATGCATTTGATTGTTAATTCCTTTTTGTTAGGAATGATTTCCATAGAGGACGGAAATGACAACCCTCTTCCTCCTGCACGTCTTTTCCAATTTCCCTCCTTTATGTAATCCTTCGCATCAACAATTCCTGCTTTATTAACGATACTCTCAACCCTAGACAGAAATGGTTTTAGGTTTGATGGATAACATGTTGCAGAAATCATATCATTCCATAATGCGGAGAATGGGCAATAAAGACAACCCACACGTGTCATCCCCTGTCTATAAGCTTTATTTATCAGCAGTTTGTGCGATAACAAATACATGAATATTTCCGTAGTATTCCAATACAAAATTGGCAAAGCCTCAATAATTGTGCCGTGTTTCCCCCTTCCAATTCTTAGATATTTACTGCGTTGAACACTCTCTTCTGCTCGTTCGCCATTAAACGCCAGTACTTTTGCCTGTTTATTTGTCCCGTCCACCTTGAGCATACGATATAACGGTGCTGTTTTCATCACGGAGCAGCACCAGCGGTGGGTGTCAGACGGTGTGCCAATTTTATCCCAATAGTTAAGCACACTTTCGTGGTTGCGGGCAATGCGGAACGAAAGTTCGGGATAGAGTGTTTGGTAGTGTTCTTTTACTTGCGCATACAATTCTAATGACGGCGGCAACTCATATCCAGTGTCGCTGTATATCACTTCAAAGTCTTGCGGGGGAATTGCACGTGTGCAGAGGTCGAGCACCACTTGACTGTCTTTGCCTCCACTGAACGAGGCGAGAAATTTGTCTATTTTCGTAGTGGCGTATGTGCGTTTGCCAGCTTGCTTGGCATCGTCCATCGGCATAATGTCGAAACTGTCGCAATCTTGCTTCACAATGGCCATCTGCTGTTTTCGCTCTTTTGAAACTCTAGCGGCTAATGTCTCAAAATCAATCTGGTTGGCGACAATGGAGTCCGTTTTTTTGCTTGCATCGGTATATTGCAGATAGACATCGCGTATAAACTCAATGGCTTCGGTTTCAAGCAAGAACATCTCATTCTTACAACGGTCAATCATTTTTGCCACATTCACAGGCTTCAGTTCGGCTTTCTCTTTCCCCTCTTGGAAAACGATAGTAGCGGGATCATATACGTTGGCACCCTTGGCTTCGAACATTAGTTCGCCGTGATAGTAATACGACTTGTTACAACACCACATCAGCGGCTCTTTGCAATGTGGATATTTCCAACCGAGTTGGTCAAGCTTTAGCAAATCAAGCTCTTCGTAGAAGACTGGACGGGGAGATACGCCAAGCGTATCGGGCAAAACTTTGCTCGACAACAGCACTCCGCCAGTTTCTTTATCCCATCTAATCTTGAACATTGCCGTTTGATGAAATTTTGTTTAGGTAAATGTTCACATTATCGTAGCTCACATCATAAATATCCAACAATTTACGACATGATTTTAGCATATCACGAGCATTGAGATTGGCTTCGGTATATATGCCATTTGTTATCTCCAATGGGCTACGGTATTTTGAAGGAGTTAGTGAAAACCAAGGTCTTTTGCTAACATCCTGTGCGATATAGTTTGTCAACAGACTTTTGTTGCTGCCGCATAAAACATCTGCAATTTGGCACAGGGCATCTCGCCAAGAGGTGATGCTTCGTTTTTCTCCACATATTTCAATGGAATACGGACGGCAAAATTCAAAATTGTATGTTACAGGAAATGCCTTTTCTGGCTCAGGATTGTCGATAGAAACGGTAGAACCTGTTGTGGGACGCTTAATGGGCGTCTTGACGGTTTTCTCCTGCTCGCTAATTGCATAGTTTTTGATTTCTCTATCCAATAAGGCTTTTTGCACCTCAATGCCCCATTTATCAAATTCAGGGAAATCGGCCCGCAATTTCTTTAGTGCTTTTTCTTTTGCTAATTCCTCAGCGGTGGGAGCAAAACTCTTTTCAACAAAACGAACAAACGATTTTATTTTTTCATCTATCTTTTGAACTTTGTAATCAAAAGTTTCATTGAATTCGTTAATCTTACGGCGGTCGTTTTCATTGAAATAATCAAGTCTGTTTTGAAACGAATCGCGGATAGACGCAAGGTTAGTCGTTGCCTCTTGTAATTTTTGGAGTATTTCGTTTATTTGTTCTGACATTATTTTTTATTAATTAATTTTCATTAGGGTGTCTTCATTTTTTTCGTCTGTATTGCTCGCAAGCGATTTGCATAGCATCAGAAGCAATTTGATAATCGGTAGAAACCACATTGCTAAATTGGTCGGCCTGCCAAAGTGTAAGTAATTCTTTTTCGTCAACACTCAAAATGCTGGCGAGTTCAATTACTTGCTCACGCTTGGGTGAATAGTTGCCGTTCTCTATTTTGCAATAGGTAGCGGTGTCGATGTCGAGAGCTGCGGCAACCTTGCGTTGTGGCAGGTTGCATTGCTTTCGTTGCTCTTTTAGTTTCTCTGATAACATCATTGCCTGTAAATGTTTTGATGAAAATAATCTTGAACGATTTATGCAAAAATACAAAATCTTTATGAGATGACGGTTGTATTTATTGTTAAGTTTTCAACATTTTGAGAAGATAAACGCAAAAGCCCCATTTTCAGGGGCTTTTGAAAGGTACAGATGACAATGTTACGGCTTGCCGTAACTATCGTGTGCGAGGTGTTTGAGTTGTCCGCCAACGCAAAAACGGCTGATGTATTTCTCGGCGGTCTTAGGTGGAATTTTCAACTTTTCGGCTACGGCAAGATAGGTTTTGCGGTCGAACTCTGGCGGAAGGTTATCGAGGAATGTCTGTTTGATAATTGTGGGGGTATTGCCGTTTGCTGTCCTTTCTGTGGGTGGCAATGAGCCGAAAACTTTGGCGGTGTGCTGAAGAAGCACACGAGCTATAGTGATGGCTGTTTGAAAATCCGAGTCGTCGCAGACGATGAGGTTTGAAGGTTCTTTACCGTCAATGACACGAAGCGAAGTAAGTATCATGGCAATGCGAAAAGTTATCAGTCCCAGACGGCGAACCGAAGCCACAATATCAAGACCAAACAGATTGGAATATTCCTTTTGCACTTGTGCAAAAAAGGAGTTGAATTGTTTCTGTTGTTCGGCAGACAGAGCGAAACGAATGGGTTGTGAGGCTTTAAAGATGTTGTATAAATCGAAGAACTGTTTGCCCAATTGCTCAAAATGTTGGTCGAGCGTTTCTTCATTGTCGGCAAAGACATTGAGCCATTCCAAACGCACGTTCATATAATAGAAGATGAAACGGCTGAATAGGCCGTTTTCAGCATCAGGAATGAGCGAAAGAATTTGGCGAGGTGTACCGGAAAGTAACGCAGACAAGCGAGGCTTGGCAAGTTCGACAAACTCACGGTCTTTGCGGCGATTGTAGGAAATCATTTCGTGGTGGAAAGCCTTGCGGAAGCCATCAGAGAAGTTGCCATAGTCGGATTTGAACGTATTGGCAAGCGTGTCGCCCTCAGTCTCGAACATCAAGCCTACACCTTGGTTGTCGTTCAAAACCTGATAAACCGAAGTTGCACTGCTGTTGGCTGGAATCAACAAGGTTTTGATGGGCGGTTCTTGTGGCGGTTCGTTGCTTTTCTTGTCAAGTGCATACTCATTTTGCAAGCGTTTGTATTCTTCCATCTCGGCGGCGTAGAGTTGTTTCAGATTGTCGTGAATGGGTTGTACTAAATGCCGACAAAGTGTAAGCCTACCTTTGCCAGCCGAAGCCTGTGCAGTAACGAACAGAAAGAGATTGGGAAAAACCTCACGACCGCCGTAGTTGCCAAAGATATTTGGCAAACAGGCGGAAAAGACTGTAAGCGAGCCCAACAAAAGCAAGTCGGCATCTTCGGGCGAGTTGGCACAGTTTACAATTTGCGAAAGCAAACTTGGAAGCGTGTTTTTGATCTCTTGCGAAAAAGTAGGCATATCCTCTATTTCCTCCATTTCCTCCGCTGGGGATATGGGGGATTTGGGGGAAATGTTCGATTGCGAGTTTGCAAGCGAGCTGCTTGCAATGTTGACACCTGCTTGCTTGGCAAGATGGAACAATGTTTTGATGGTAATGCCGTGTCCGTGGGCTTTGAGGCAGGAAGAAAACTGCTTGTCAGTTTCTGAGGCTGAATAATTTGGATAGAAACGACTTAAACGATGATAGTAGTTCCTACCATTTTCGCCCAAAGCGTCAGCGAGGGCAAAGCCCAAATCACGCCAATCGGCGTAGTTTGGGGCAATGTCGATGGCTGATGTTTCAATACGCGATACAACATCTTCAATATCTTGTAATTGAAGACAGTAAGCTGACAATTGATAATTTTCTTTTTGCTTTTCAACTGATGGAAAGCTATTATTTGGTTGAGTGTTATCCTGCCATTCTTTGGGATTAAATTGTTTTTTGCTCATTTGTTCAAATATTTAGGATTGATAAAACAATTTGGGTCGTGAGGCAGGAAACAGGCACGGGAAATGTCTTTGCCTGACTTGTCGACCTCAACGCCGTAGATTTGAAAAAGATAGTTGGCTACTGCTTTGAAGTAGTCCGCATGTGAGGTTTGAGAAATGTCAATTTCGATAACCCATTTCAAGCCATCGCCAGATGGCGAGCGGAAAAGCAACTGTGTGTCAAAATACTCATCTTGCAAAAGTTGAGAGCGAAGCGAATCAAGGTTTTGCAGATGGTCGAAGTCTATGCACAGCAAGCCCGAATGATTGACGAGGGCTTTGTCTGTGCGAGTGGTGAATGTACCGCTGAATGTGCAATAATCGAAGTTTGCAGCCTTGAACATACGCGATTGTTTGGCATCGCCCAACGAGCGTAGTTTGTCGGTGCGTTCTTTTGCCGTGTCGCCAATTATATAATGGTAGGCATCAAGCAGAGTGAAGATTTTGCTCGGCTTGGTGTTAGTGATTGGCGAGGAAAAGTACGAAAAATGAGGACTGCGAATGGTATTAGGTATTAACGAACTAACGGAAGTAGGTCTGTTGTACCAATGGAAAGATTCTCCTATGTGCAGATTCAGTTCTCGATTGAGAGTAGCCAATAGTTCTTCGCCCGATTGGTGATAATGCAGTTCGGCAAAGGCGAACGTATCACCATCAGGAATGGAATGGTCGGTGGTGGTATGCTTGGCATTCTCCGCCGACGTAGCGTTGGCAGGGTCTGACTTTTCGATGAAGATATGAAGCGTAGAAGCACCCTCGGCAAAAGGATTGCGGCAAAAGCCGCAATCCCTGCCGGAAATGTGCATAACAACCTCATCATAGGGGAAACATTCACGCAGAATGTGGGCGTAGATGTTTATGCCGTAATTGGTTCGGTCTAAAATCGCCTGTTTATCTATTCTTTCCATAGCCGTTATGTAATCTGTACATAGTGTAATTGTCGGCAAGGATTTGTTGAATATCCTGACGGCGGTAATAGATTTTGTTGTTGATACGCGAGTATGGCAAAGTGCCATTCGAGCGTAGCGTTTGCAATGTGCGACTGCTGATGTGAAGCAACTGCATTACATCTTGATTGTCAATCCAATCTTCGAGGAACGTATGTTCAACAAGTTTGTCAAGTTCCTCATCGGAAAGGTCGTCAAGCGAGATTTTGCCTTGCTTTAGCAGTTCGGCTTGAATCACAGGGCATTTGCGAAGCAATTTGCCCAGTGGCTCTGCGGGGTTAGCCGCCATTTCGCACATTATCTGTCCGATAGTTTTTATCTCGCTCATAATGCACCTCCTTTCTTGCTGTTGATGTAATGAATGGCTTCGGCTTGCTGTTCGCTTGCTGTAAGGCGGCGGGTGCCTTGAATCCATTCGTCAATTTCAGACTTGCGGAACTGTAGTTTCTTTCCTGTCTTATGATAGGGAATGGCACGTTGAACAATCCAACCATAGACAGTTTGTTTGGCTGGATGGTCGGGCAGATAGTTGCATAAATCCTGTAAGTTGAGCCAGCGGTCAGCTGGTTCAACAGCAGATTGTTTAGATGTTTGAAGCAAGGACTTTAGTTCTTGAACTTCATTGATGAGCAACGAAACCGCTTGAGGTAGTTGCTCGAAAGTGAGCTGTTGCAAATTCTCTGTTTGCATAATAATTCAATTTTTATAATTAAAAAATTGAGCCTCCGCAACTACCCAAGAGGCTCTTCTTTGGGCAATTGCTTGATGCAAATGTATCATGCAAATAATTGTGGATTTGGAAGATAACACTCGGCGCCGAGTGTTTGTCGAGTGCCGAGTGATAAGTATCCATAAAAGAAAAAGGCTTTCTCGTGTGAAAAAGCCTTAATGTTTTATGTATTTTTATTGTAGTTGTCGAGTGCCGAGCGCCCTTTATGTCATCAAATAGGCAAAATGCTCAATTTCTCGAGCTGTTCTTTTAGGTGTTTGTTGTTTCCTAAGAATATCTTTACCAAAGTGTTTACCATCTTTATCAACAAAGCAAGCATCAACTATATCCCATATAGTCGCTTGTGTTGGTAACTCGAGAACCTTTTTTTCATTTACAAGCAATTTGAAAAGATATGCTAAATCACTTTTGTTTCCTATCCACAGTATAGGATTTGAGACTTCAACGCCAGAGAATAAATGTTTAAACTCCGTTATTGGCAAATCTGTTGGAATAGCTCTATGTTTTTTGAGTTCGGAAAATAAGGTATTAATGTTGTCACTTTCTGACTGTAGCTTGGTATAGGTAAATGATAGTACTTCATTCGTTTTTGCTTTTGATTTGGTGTTTTCCAGCTTTGTTTGCACTTCAAGTTTCTGAATAGGGACAAGACCTACATTATCGGGTTTCTTCCATTGAAGTATTTGCACAAAGAAATCATCAACAGTTGATTGTTTGTCGGATTCTATCAGCTCAATGAAATGTTGTTGAAATTCCATGTAACAACGAATGAGAGATAAAATAAGGTAGTGAAAGATATATGTACACTCGTTTAAATGTAACGCTTCAGAATAATCACGAACCGTAAATATGATATTTAAATCAAGATTGTTTTTTGTGATAAGATCTTTTATATCAGTCAAGTATGAACTAACGAGGTCGCGTAACTTCTTGCGTTTGTATAAAACTATGTCTATTTTGCTCTCATCAGAAAGAACATCATTCAAATGTTTGGTTATAGCGTTATCAATGAGCCTTTTGTAATACTTTACCTTATACGAAAATTCAGGGGCATTGAATTTGATGAAATATGAAGCATCAAATTTTGCATCAACTTTTCCCAATTGTCTGAAAAGAGGTTCGTAATAATCATTGCCCTGATTATTCTCTTGCAATGGACATAGTTCAAAACGTATTATTTTATCTATAGTGTCGTTCATTGTTTGTCTCTCCCTTATTTAGAATGCATTATCAAGCAAATCACTTGCTTCGTCTTTCTTCTTGTCGATGATTTGGGCATATACCTGCGTGGTGGCAATGGATTTGTGACCGAGCAGTTTGCTAACAGTATATAAATCTGTGCCAAGGGTTAGCCCCATAGTGGCGAAAGAGTGGCGAGCTGTATGAAAAGTAACGTGTTTTTTTATGCCTGATTGTACTACCCACCGGCGAATGACAGTGTCAATATTTGAGACAGTGGGCAGATTTGCAAACACAAACGGACTATCAGTCGGTTCTGGCATCCATTCTTTAGCTATGTTTGGAATTTTGCCGGCAAGTGGGGTTCCCGTTTTTTTCATTATTATTTCGAAACGCATTGTGTCACCATCGGTCTTGATGTTGTTCCATTGCAAGTTTCGCACATCGCTGATACGCAGGCCTGTGAAACAGGCAAAGAGAAACGCTTGCTTAATTTGGGTTTGTTTGAGCGGTGTCTGCATAAGGATTTTTACCTCATCAATGGTGAGGTAGTCCATTTGCACTTCGGGGCGTGTGGGCATCTCCTTGTTTTGGATGAGCTTATCGATTGGATTGTGCGTGATGAGTTCATCAGCAACGGCACGTTGCAATATGTCTTTCAGCCAACGTGAATAATGGTAAATAGTCGTGCCTGACAATGATTTGCCATTGGAAGTCGTGGCATTGTTGAGATATGTAATGAAGCCAACACAAAAATCTTCGTCAATGGCTTGCAAAAGTTTTGTTTTTGCAGTATTGCCCATATATGCAAGCAACTGAAATCTTACGCTTCTGAGCATTGACACATATCCATTTCCCTTGTGTGAGAGTTTGGCTTTCTCTGCATATTGGTCAATCCAATCGGTAAACAAGATGCGTGTTTTGCTCGTTGGGCGTATTCCAGCCTCACCGTTGGTGAGGTCGATAATCCGTTGTGCTTTGATGGCGTTGGCGGCTTGCATGGTCTGCTCGTTCTGCATCTTGGCAAATGGTGTATTCTCTGGTATTATGTAGAGTTTGAGAAATTCATACGAACGTACGCCATTGCGATAAATGTCGAGATAGATGCTTTGGTTGCCATTTGCGAGTTTTTTGAATCGCAAACGAATTGGTTCTTTTGCCTTTGAGGTTCGTTTTCTTGCCATATCGTTTTTTGTCTCTTGCACTGCAAAGATGCGAAAAACTTTAATACAAGTAACAAATGGGCAACAAAAATAAGATAAAATAACAAGTAACAAGAATAATAGAAATTCTGTCTATTTGTTTATATTATTGTATATCAGTATATTTTGGTTGTTGTTAATTATGGGTAGTTATGTACAAGATATAGCGTTTGCTATTTATTCGGTTGCTCCGAAACGTAGGAAATTTCAAAAGCAACACACCGGATGAGTCAGTAAAACGTCTGCGCTTTGCGTGGGCTTGACTTATCTAGTGTTGCGGCATCCTACGGCCAGGAGCATGGATTTGCAGGTCCATGCTTTTTTTATGGTCGTATGCCGCTGTCCGAAGATAAGCTAGCGCACAAAAGCAAAGCGCAACTATGAGCGGAAACTCCAACGAGACGCCGCGCCAGATCAAGTCCCGCCGACGGGTGCAGGACCATGGCGAGGTGTTCACCAATCCGCGTGAAGTCAATGCCATGCTCGACCTCGTGAAAGAAGAGACCGAGCGCATCGACTCACGTTTCTTAGAACCGGCTTGCGGCGACGGCAATTTCCTTGCCGAGATTCTTCGCCGCAAATTGGACGTGTGTGCCAGGTTCGTAAAGCAAAAGAAATACACACAGCTTGAGTACGAGAAGAACGCAGTGCTCGCCGTGAGCAGCATCTACGGCATAGAACTGCTGCCCGACAACGCCGAAGCATGCCGCGAACGGCTCCTGAAGATATTCACAGAAGAATACAAAAGACTTTTTAAAGACTCTGTCAAAGCCGAGTGCATCGAGAGCATTCGCTATCTGCTGAGCAAGAACATAATAATAGGCGACGCGCTGAACTACCACCGTGTGGACAAGCCCGAAGAATGGATAACTATTTCGGAGTGGAGTCTGATAGGCGGCGGCATGATAAACCGGCGCGACTACGAATTCGTCTATCTCGTAGGCAACAGCGCAGAAAAAGCCCTCTTTTCCGACACGCCGTGCCAGATATTCCAGCCAGTCCATTTCCCTCCTCAAAAACGACTTTAACTGACTATCAATGCGTTAGCACCAGATGTTGCACACATGTCGCAAAAACGGAAATAACCATTGATAATCAACATGTTACAAATATCACTGCAAAGGTACAGATTTCTCCCAGAATAACCAAAAGAAAACACAGAAAAAATC
>ODAI010792710.1_pt1 | contig 22997 bp, 20 predicted proteins | sample 1539321 | NCBI WGS metagenome assembly ODAI01 (sample SAMN02144231, study PRJEB22623) | gut metagenome | biome: sheep rumen | host: Ovis aries | place: New Zealand | reverse complement strand
GACAGGTTCCTGCCCGATAAGGCGATTGATGTTCTTGACGAAGCTGCCGCTATGGTCGGTATAAAATACGCAAACAGGCAGACGGCAGACGAAAACACAAAACATAAAATAGACGAGCTGAATGCCGAGATAGAGCAGCTTATTATAGATGGAAGTTTTGGTAAAGTCAAACGTGCAAGAGCAAAGATAGACAGGCTCGAAAAAAAGCTTGATGAGAGCGACGGAGATAACCGTCTGCCCAATATAAAGGTAACGGAGGAAAATGTTGCCGCAGTTATAGCAGTGCATACGGGCATACCCGTTAAACAGATAAGAACAGACGAGATGAAACGTCTTAAAAATATGGAAGCCGAGCTGCATAAGCGTGTTATAGGTCAGGATGAGGCTGTAAGTGCGGTATCCAGAGCGGTAAGACGCGGCAGGGTAGGACTGAAAAGCCCTAACAGACCGATCGGTTCTTTCCTCTTTCTCGGTCCTACGGGTGTCGGTAAGACAGAACTTTCAAAAGCTCTTACACAGGTACTTTTCGGCACGGAAAATGCCATGGTTCGCGTTGATATGAGCGAGTTTATGGAAAAACACAGCGTTTCGCGCTTTATCGGTTCGCCTCCGGGCTATGTCGGCTTTGAAGAAGGCGGACAGCTTGCGGAAAAAATACGCCGCAAACCGTATTCGGTGGTCTTATTTGACGAGATAGAGAAAGCGCATCCCGATGTTTTCAATATTCTTTTGCAGATACTTGATGACGGTTATATCACAGATGCACAGGGCAGAAAGATAAACTTCAAAAACACCGTTATTATTATGACTTCCAATGCGGGCGCAAGAAATATAAGCGCACCTAAAAGACTTGGTTTTATAAACGGCGAGGATAGTGAACGCGATTATAAGGCTATGCGTTCGGGAGTAATGGAAGATATAAAGAGTATTTTTCGTCCCGAGTTCCTTAACCGTATTGATGAAACAATAGTTTTCAGACCTTTGAGCAAGGAAGAAATAGTCGGTATTGCCAAGCTTTTGCTTAATGATGTCAAAGTGAGGATGAAAGCGAATAAAATAGATGTCAGCTTTGATAAAAAAGCGGTCGATAAAATAGCCGAAGAGGGCTTTGATACAGTCTACGGCGCAAGACCGTTAAGACGCGCCATACAAAACAGCATTGAGGATAAACTTGCCGAAGCTGTCTTGAACGGCGATATAAAACAGGGCGATAAAATAAAAGTGACCTATAATAAGGACTTTGAGATAAAACACGTAAAACAAGCATAAAAACAGGCTGCCGCGTTTGAATTGCGGCAGCCTGTTTTATATTGTTGAAAAAAGCAAAGTATAATCGTTATTCCATAAGTCCGTTAAGCTTTTTCTTTTGTTCCAATGCTTCGGTTATAAATGCGGTATAATCGGTGTTTGTCCTGATTCTCAACAGTTCGGTCATTTCGCTTATTGGCTTAACTATCGGAGTAAGAGCGAGGTTTCCGTACATGCCTTTGAGTGCGTGTGCCGTATCAAAAGCCGCATCAAGATCACCGTCTTCTATTTGCTTTGCAAGCTCGTCTATGCGTGTGTCGGGGATAATGCTCTGAATAAGTCTGAAATAAAAGCTTTCGTCATTAAGACAGCGTTTCATCCCCTCATCGGTATCCGCACCGTATGCTTTAAGTTTTTCTATCGTAAGCATAAAAGACCTCCTTTTATTATTAATTATTATTTTTCTCTTTTTCTATCAGTTTGTCAAACTCTTCGGGAGGTACGGGCTTTGAAAAATAATATCCCTGTATTATATCACAGCCTGCCTGTTTGAGAAGATCGTATTGTTCCTTTGTCTCAACGCCCTCCGCAATAACGGGGACCGATAAGAAATCGGCTATTTCAAGCATAAGCTCGACCATGCGGAAATCTTTTTCGTTTTCGGCAATGTTTTTAATAAAGCGCATATCAAGTTTCAGCGCATCTATTGGCAGTGCTGTCAGCATATTGAGTGATGAATAGCCCGAGCCGAAATCGTCCATCTCCACACGGAAACCGTCATCACGCAGTTTTTTAACGGTGTCCACTATCTGGTTTGAATTGTCGGTATATGCCGATTCGGTTATTTCAAGCAGATAATCGTGCGGTTTGATACCGTTGCTGCTTGTTATTTCCAAAAGTTCCTTTTCAAGATTTGGGTCATAAATATCTATTCTTGATACATTTACAGAAACAGGGATCGTGATCCCGTATTTATCCTGCCATTTTTTTATCTGTGCCGCAGCTTCGTGCCAAACATAGCGGTCAAGCTTGTTTATAAGACCGTTTTTTTCAAACAGCGGTATAAATGCACCGGGACTTATCATGCCGAGTTCGGGGTGAAACCAGCGTATAAGTGCTTCTGCGCTTGCAAGTACGGGTCTGTCGCCTTTAATATTGTATTTTGGCTGATAGTATACCTTGAACTGCTTTTCCGAAAGTGCGGAATCCATCTCGCTTATAAGCTTTTCGGAGTATATCGCCTTTTCGTGCAGGTCAGTGTCATAGAAAGCGTATTCATTTTTGTAGGAGCCTCTTAATGCATTGCAGGCGGTGTTTGCTTTGTCAAAACGCTCGACTATATCAATGCTCATATCAACATTTTCATATATGCCCATACGGGAATTGACACGCGCTTTTTTGAATAAAGCCGACAGTCTTTCGGATGCATCGTCGATTATTTTTTTGTAGTCCCTGCCGTGAGGAAGATATACGTAAAAATTATCGGCGCCCGTGCGGCAGGCAATACCGTCGGTCTCTTTTATCATATTGCGGATCTCTGCCGCAAAGCTTTTTAAAACAAGGTCGCCGAAACATCTGCCGTAAAGCTCATTTACAAGATTAAAGCGGTTTATGTTTATGACAAGGGCATCCATGCAGACATCGGGACAAAAACGGTCGTGCTGTCTGCCGTATTGGAAGAAGAAATCTTTGGTATAAAGCCCTGTGAGAGAGTCGTTCTCGGTCTCGTGGATAATGATATTATCTTCTGCAAGCTCAATAGAGCGGTGTACTCTTGCAAGTATAACTTCCGGCATATCGTACGGCTTTGGGATAAAGTCCGCAGCACCGAGCTGGAGACTCTGTACCTCTGCGCTTTTTTCCGATGTAAGCACGATAACGGGTATCCTGCGCAGCTCGGGATCGCTATGGAGCTGTTTAAGCACTTCATAACCATCCATTTCGGGCATAAGAAGGTCAAGAAGAATAAGCGAGAGCGTTCTTTCATTTTCTTTTATTAGTTCAAGCGCCTGTACGCCGTTTTCGGCATAAATAACATCATAGTCGCGGCTTATTATAAAGCCGAGCAAACGGCGGTTGACAACTTCGTCATCTACTACAAGAACTTTTCTTTTGATATTTTTTTCGCGTCTTAAAACTTCCTGCATAATAACTCCTCTTTTGAAAAAAGGGACAGTTAAGTCCACTGTCCCTTTAAGCTTATTTTTTCTTGTTTTCTATTGCTGCCGTTACAAAGCCGTTAAACAGTGGATGCGGCTTGTTAGGACGGCTCTTGAATTCGGGGTGGAACTGAACGCTTACAAGCCAGGGGTGCTGGTCTTTCGGCAGCTCAACTATTTCAACGAGGCGCTTGTCGGGTGAAATACCTGCAATAACAAGGCCAGCTTTTTCCATCTCGTAACGGTAGTTATTGTTGAATTCATAACGGTGTCTGTGTCTTTCGGATATTTCCTCCGTACCGTAGGCATCTCTTGAATGTGTGCCTTCTGCAAGCTTGCAGGGATATGCGCCAAGACGCATCGTACCGCCAAGATTGTCAATATTCTTCTGATCAGGCATAATGTCGATAACAGGATTTTTTGTATCGGGGTTTATCTCTGCCGTGTGGGCATCTTTCAGTCCGAGAACATTTCTTGCATATTCAATGACCGTACAGTGCATACCAAGACATATACCGAAGAAAGGTATTTTGTGTTCCCTTGCATACTGAACAGCCTGTATCTTGCCTTCAACACCTCTTTCGCCGAAACCGCCGGGTACAAGTATACCGTTTGCACCGTTAAGCTCTGCCTCTGCTCCGTTTTTCTCTACATCTTCGGCATTTACCCAGCGTATTTTTACATTTGCACCGCTGTGTATGCCTGCGTGATGCAGACTTTCAACGATAGAAAGGTAAGCATCATGCAGTTCGACATATTTGCCGACAAGTGCGATCTCAACACTTTCCTTGAGGTTTCTTTCTTTGTTTATAACATCAAGCCAGTCTGTAAGGTCGGGTTCGGGGCAGGGTACACCGAGCTTGCGGCATACGATCTCCGCAAGGTGTTCCTGTTCCATAAGCAGCGGTACTTCATAAAGAGAGTCGCAGTCAAGGTTCTGGATAACACATTCTTTTTCAATATTACAGAAAAGTGCAAGCTTTGCTTTTGCATCATCGCTTATCTCATATTCTGTACGGCAAACAATGATATCGGGCTGGATACCTACACTCAAAAGCTGCTTTACGGAGTGTTGAGTGGGCTTTGTTTTCATCTCGCCCGATTTTGCAAGGTAGGGTATAAGCGTAACGTGGATATATACCACGTTTTCTTTGCCTACATTGCTCGATACCTGACGGATAGCTTCTATAAAAGGCTCGCTTTCTATATCGCCGACAGTACCGCCGATCTCTGTAATGACAAAATCAACGCCCGTATCTCTGCCTGCACTGAATACACGTTCCTTTATTTCGTTTGTGATATGCGGTATTACCTGAACGGTAGCACCGAGATATTCTCCCTTTCTTTCTTTGTTGAGTACGCTCCAGTATATCTTGCCTGTTGTGATATTGCTGTGAACATTAAGGCTTTCGTCAATGAAACGCTCGTAATGACCAAGGTCAAGATCGGTTTCCGTACCATCATCGGTAACAAAAACTTCACCGTGCTGGTAGGGGCTCATAGTACCGGGGTCGATATTGATATAAGGGTCGAACTTCTGAATAGTTACCTTATATCCTCTTGCTTTAAGCAGTCTGCCGAGAGAAGCTGCGGTTATACCCTTGCCGAGTCCCGAAACAACACCGCCTGTTACAAAAACATACTTTGTCATGATATATACCTCGTTTATTCTGTAATTTAAAAACAATAATTAAATTTATTATACCCTTTTATACATTGCTTTGTCAAGGTTTGTCAGAACTTATTATCAAAGAATTTTCAGATAGCCTTCAAGCAGGGTACCGTCAACCTTTTTTGTCTTTTCATATATGCGCAGATTGATCTTGCTGACCGTTTCGCTGTTTAATTTATAGGTGGGCGTAAGACCTTCGGCAGTCTGGAATTTGCCGAGACTCTTTATTATCTCGTTTTCGCTTGAAACATTATAGCCCAGATACATAAGAGCGTTTTTGACATTCTCGTCCTTTATCTTGTCCTTTTCGCTTACAAAAAGCACATCGTCAACTTCATAATCGGGGGTTATGCCTACGCCGTTTATCTTTTTGCCGTTGCGTGAAAAATACTCAAACATCGTCAGTTTGAGCGTACCTATATCGCCGAATTCGACTACCGACTGCATAACGCCTTTGCCGAATGTCTGCTCACCGACTATAACGGCAGCACCCGAATCCTGCATTGCCGATGCGATTATCTCAGATGCAGATGCGGTAAGTCCGTCAACAAGTATAATGGTCTTGTCAAACGGACTTTTTGCAAGAGTGGATTTGTACGTTTGTATATTGCCCGACTTATCCTTTGTTGTGATGATCGTGCCCGAGGGAACGATAAGATTGCATATGGATATAGCCTGATCAACATATCCGCCCGTGTTTCCGCGAAGATCGAGTATCAGTTTAGTCTTTTTGTCACGGCGCAGGGCTGCAATGGTGCTTTTGAATTCGTCTGCTGTGCCTTCACCGAAAGTTTCTATTTTAACATAGCCTACATTTTTATCTATGCCGTCGGAGCTTAAACCTATATTTCCCGCAAAGCCCGCATAAGTTACGGTCTTTTTTTCAACAGAACGCAGCCTTACATTATAGTCAAGGTTTTCGCCTTTTCTTGTGATGTTGAGAGCCATTGTTCCGGGGGTGGTGCTTACGAGCAGACCTTTCATTTCGCTTATGGAAAGACCCTTTGTATTTACACCGTTTACCGTATTTATACGATCGCCGATGCACAGACCGTCCGTATTCCTGCGCTTGCCGCTTTCAAACTCAACTATATTGAATTCGCCGTCCTTATTGATCTCAAAACCGAAATCAACGGTATAGACGGTTTTTGCGCTGTTGCGCGTGACCTCGGAATATTCGGCCTCGGTATAATACTCGCTGTAATCATCCAGTGTTTCGGCAATGCCGTGCATGGCCGCTTCAATAAGCTTTTTCTGATCGACTTCTCCTATGTAGTTCTGATTGATGAAATTGATCAGCTCATCAATATAGGGCGCAACTTCCTCGGGCTGGATATCTGCCGCATAGACCAACGGGGCCGACTGAATTGTTATTATAAATGTCAAAAACAACGATAATACTCGTTTTTTCATATTAACACCTACTTTTAGGCTTTTCAGCCTTTTAATACATCCTTGTTTTTTATAAGATAATCCACTGCCGATATTATGGTGAGCAAAGCCGCTGCGGCAATGAGTATATAGCTTAAATATCTGAAAAATGTATTGTCGATACCAAGCAGCAATACTATTATCATTATCATTTGTGATACAGTTTTAAGCTTGCCCCAGAAGCCCGCGGCAATGACGATATTCTGTTCGGCCGCAAGTGTACGGAAGCCTGTTATCATAAATTCCCTTGCTATTATTATAATAACTACCCATGACGGAAGCATAACTGCCGATCTTACTGAAGCAAGTGCGATCATTGCGCTGCAAACAAGCAGCTTATCAGCAAGGGGATCCATAAATTTGCCAAAGTTTGTTACTAAATTATACTTTCTTGCGATATACCCGTCAAGGCAATCCGTAAGGCTTGCTATGCAGAATATTACAAGTGCGGCTATACGAGCCGCGGGAGTTTCCATATACAGACAGATCAGGAAAAACGGTATAAGAATTATCCTGAACATAGTAAGTTTGTTTGGAAGATTCATTTTGATCTCTCCTTATCAACGGTTTTTATTGTTTAATGATCTCACCTATAAGGTCATAGTCGCCTGCAGAGGTGATATGTATATTATAAAAATCACCTGCGATAAGTTCCTCGCTGCTGTTGAAAAATACAAAGCCGTCTATCTCGTAGCAGTCGCGGTAGCTTCTGCCGCAGTATACATCTTCCTCGTCATCAAGCTTTCCTTCAACTATGACTTCAAGATCCTTTCCTACAAAGCCTGCGCAAATTTCTGCCGATATACTTTTTTGCAGAGCAAGTATCTCGTCTTTACGCCTTGCCTTTGTTTCTTCTTCTATCTGATGCGGCATTTTATATGCGGGCGTGCCATCTTCACGCGAATATTCAAACACGCCGAGACGATCGAATTTTATCTCGCTTATAAAATCACATAGCTGTGAAAAATCCTCTTCGGTCTCACCGGGGAAACCTACTATAAGAGTAGTTCTTAAACAAATATCGGGCATGGCGCTGCGAAGTTTTGATATTATATCTTTAAGTCCCTGTGTATTGCTGCGTCTTCCCATAAGGCGAAGTATCTTGTCGGTGCTGTGCTGTATGGGCATATCGAGGTAGTGCAGAATTTTGGGATTTGCCGACATTTCTTCGATAAGTTCGGGATAGATGTTTTCCGGATAGCAATATAAAAGCCTTATCCATTTTATATCTTCTATTTCCGAAAGCCTTTTCAAAAGCGTATGAAGCTGCTGCTCACCATACAGGTCTTTGCCGTAAAGAGAAACATCCTGCGCGATCAGTATAAGTTCGCGAACACCTTTTTCGGCAAGTATCTCTGCCTCACGTACAAGTGAGGGCATTGTCCTTGAACGGTATTTTCCCCTTAACGACGGGATAGTGCAGTATGTACAGTGATTGTCACAGCCTTCCGCTATTTTAAGGTAGCCGAAGCCGCCTGTTGTTGTAACTATGCGCTTGTAGCTGTTTGTTTCGTCAAGCGTATGGTCACGGTCTGTCACAAGTTTTATCTGTTTCTGACCGTCCAGAATTGCCTTAATAACATCTCCTATATGTTCAAAATCACCCGTGCCGACAACGGCATCCACTTCGGGCAGAGACTCAAATATCTCATCCTGATAACGCTGCGCCATGCAGCCTGTAACTATTATTCCTTTGCAGCAGCCGTCTGTTTTGTTGTCCGCAACTTCAAGTATCTTGTCTATGGCTTCCTGATTTGCATTCATTATAAAACCGCAGCTGTTGACTATTATTATATCGGCCTCCGAAAAATCATCGGTGATGATATAGCCGTTCTCGTCAATAAGTCCAAGCATTATTTCGCTGTCTATAAGGTTTTTATCGCAGCCCAGCGATACAAAGCTTATTTTTGCACTCATATATAAATTGCTCCTTGTTTTTATGTACAATTCTTATCATATATAATTATAACACTTTTATTACAAAATGCCAACATATTTTTTACAATGAATTATAAAAAAGTGTTGCTTATAATATTTATGTAAAATAAATATATAAACATATCAACAAAGACGGAAAGATTTTACGCCTTGCAGCCTATTGTCAGCTTTTGCTTGTGAATAATGAGGTTTTTGCGGCAGTCCTTGCAATAAACCTTTCTACACTCTACGATAAAGCGGCTGTATCTAAACATGACCTTGCTTTTGATGAGGATGTGCAAAAATCCATACAAGCAGGTATGGATGCACACCTTTCAAAACCCGTCGAACCCGAAAAACTCTTTGAAAGCCTTTCGGTTCTTATAGCAAAAAAACAGCAGTAATCAGCGTTTCCATAAAACAAAGAGACCGATGCGTTGTGAGCATCGGTCTCTTTTCTATTACGTGGGTGATGTTCCGAAAGAAACTCACTCTTTTTATGTGCTATTATTTATGTGCTATTATTTATTATCCGAAATATCCTTGCCGTCCCAGCAGTATGTACACAGGTTTTCAACGGGTATGCCTACGGATTCGAGCATATCGTCAAGACGGTTGTATCTTAATGATGTAAAGTGAAGTTCTTTTCTGATGCACTCTATCATTTCTGCGTATTTCTCGGAGTCGGGATCTACATATTGCTGTAATATTTCCTCCGTAACTTCCGTAGTGCCCTCAAGTTTGGCTATAACACGTCGGGTTATAAGGTCCATTTCGGAGGATGAACGCGAGAAGTTAAGGAACTTGCAGCCGTAAATAAGGGGAGGGCAGGCAGGTCTTATATGAACTTCCTTTGCGCCGCTTGCGTATAAAAACTCGGTAGTTTCACGCAGCTGCGTGCCTCTTACTATGGAGTCATCAATAAGCAGCAGGCTCTTGTCTTTGATAAGATCATCAACGGCAATAAGCTTCATTTTTGCTATCATATTACGCTTACTCTGTATAGTCGGCATAAATGAGCGCGACCATGTGGGAGTATACTTGATAAACGGCCTTGAAAACGGTATACCGGACTCATTTGAATATCCAACGGCGTGTGCCGTACCCGAGTCGGGTATGCCCGCAACGACATCCGGCTTTACATTATCCCTTTTTGCAAGACAGGCGCCGCATTTATAGCGCATATATTCAACATTTACACCCTCATACGAGCTTGACGGATAACCGTAGTATACCCACAGGAAAGTACATATCTTCATTTTGTCGCCGGGCATTACAAGCGTTTTAACGCCTTCCTGCGAAACAATATCTATTTCACCGGGACCGAGTGATTTGTATGTACTGTAACCGAGTTTCTGGAATGCGAAATCCTCGAACGAGATACAGTATTCTTCGTAATCTTCGTGAACGGGGTTCTCCTCGTCCTGCGTTATCCTTCGACCTATAACAACGGGTGTTCTGCCGTATTTATCCCTTGCCGCGTATATGCCTTTCGGTGACATCAGAAGCAGCGAAAGAGAACCGTCGACAACGTCAAGCGCATATTTAATACCCTCGATAAGGTTCTGCTTCTGATTGATTATCGCTGCCACAAGTTCTGTGGAATTGATGTCTCCGCCGCTCATTTCAAGAAAATGAGTATTGCCGTTGTTAAAGAGTGTGGTCAGTATTTCTTCCTTATTATTTATTTTGCTTACGGTCGTTATTGCATATGTACCGTGATGTGAACGTATGATAAGAGGCTGGGGCTCATAGTCCGATATACAGCCTATACCCATAAAACCGTCCATATTTTGCATATCTTTGTCAAATTTGGTCCTGAAAGGTGAGTTTTCAATATTGTGTATTGAACGGTCAAAATCCTTTCCGTCATAAAAAACAAGTCCCGCACGTCTTGTGCCTAAATGTGAATGGTAGTCAGTACCGAAAAATAATTCAAAATTACAACTTTTTTTGCCAACTGCGCCAAAAAAACCGCCCATTTATCGCTCCTCCTGATTGAAAAAATTTTTCTGTTATCATTATAACGCAAAATCGGACAAATGTAAAACATTTTTGTGTTTTTTTGTCAAATTTTTTATAAAAAACGGAATTAAGCGGTTTTTGTATAGTTTTAAGAAGTTTTTTGAAATAATACTTGTCAGGCAACTCTTATGCAGTGTATAATTAATGTACAAGCAACAGGTCGAAAGTGGTGAAGTTATATTTATCGGACAAAGGGGATAATAACTTTGAAAATAAAAAGATCAAAAATAAGAATTATTGTTTTGCTCTTTGTCATTATGCTTGTGTCAGTTATGATAATGGGTTACTGCAATTCGAGAAGAAAAAAATATCTTCCCGTAAACAGCAGAGATTACGGCACACATTTTCTTACTGCGGAAAAAAACAGGCTTGATAAAAGCGGAAAGTTTATGCACACATTTACATACCGCCTTGCTTTGGGTTTCGGCAACGGATCGGCAGGCGGAAAGACGGGCAGTATCTTGAAAGACCCCGACCAATGGAATATGGACTATGACCCGAAAGCGTATAAAAAAGCCTGGGTCGATTTGACCCCTTTTGAGACCTATCTTCTTTTTGACCTTGCCGAAAAATATGTTGATGAAGATAAGTTTTATTATCCCGAGTATAAAAATGCAAATTTTTTCAAAAAAGGCTATTATATCATCGAAGATGAAGTGCAATTATCGGGAGCGGGAAAACATAAGTATAAAATCGGTGCAAAACCGCATGAAACCGCGTTTATTTATCAGATAGTCGTATTTCTTTATTATTTCCATAAATATTTTTGGTTTATACTTTCGGCAATTGTAATTTTGACGGCGTTGTGCTTTACCGTTAAAAAGAGAATATCGGTATCATAAAAAGGAGTGGTCGGTGTGAATAAAAGAAGATATTTTGGCAAAACTTTGGTTTCAAGGGTTTCTGCAATCGGTCTGTGTTTTGTTATGCAGACGGCGAATATATATGCAATGCCACTTACGGAGCAAAATATAAACCCGGCGGACAGTCTTGAAACGATAAATAATCCCGATATAGGTTTTTACGGTCATGCAATGCTTCCGCTTAAGGAAAGCGGGAATACCGCGGTCAGCCCTAATGCAAATCTTGTGCATCTGCGCTGTGATATTGCGGCCTTTTCTTCAAATGCGCCCACAAACTCGGCTAAAACCACATACGGCAAGACACAGCCTATAAGTGAGGACGCACTTTCCGCACTCGGACAAACGCTTGATAATATAAAAGCAAAGGGGCACACGGTCATTGTGCGTGTATGCTATGATTACAACTATTTGGGAGCAGCCAATGCCGAACCCGAGCAGGAAATAATTTTAAGTCATATTAAACAGCTTGGCAAGGTCTTTTCCGAACATAAGGATGTTATTACTTTCATTGAGCTTGGAATGTACGGCCCTTACGGTGAAATGCACACAAGTTCCATATGCACAAAGGAAAATGTTTCGCAGGCGCTTCAGACCATGCTCGATTCTACCGACGACGAACTTAAAATAGGTGTCAGAACACCCGCTTATGTGGCGCATTGGCTTGGGCTTTGGGATGATAAGAAAAAATATTTTAATATTGAGTCCGACGAATTTTGGGCAGCAATAAATGCAAAAGGCAAGGATGCCTACCGTGTGGGTATGTTCAATGACGGTTATCTCGGCACATATAACGATTACGGCACTTACAGCGAAATTTCGCGTGAAAACGGCGTCGGCTGGCTTAATACGGTCTGTGCAAATACGCCATACGGCGGCGAATGTGTTACTACCGACAACGATAACCCCATAAATGCCTATAACACAATAGATTTTCTTTCGAAAGAGGCATTTATTACACACACATCATATCTTAACAGCTCATGGAACAATTATGTTATAGATAAGTGGAAATATGCCGAAAAATATACGGGCGAGGGTGACTATAACGGTCAGACTGCCTATAAATACATAGCAGACCATCTCGGCTACCGTTTTATACTGCGTGAAAGCAAGGCGGAAAAGGCGGTAATTCGGGGCGGAGAGCTTAAAACAAGCATTGATATTGAAAATGTGGGTTTCGGCAATATAACAAGCACACAAAAAATAACTTATATACTTAAATCGGAGGACGGCACGGTTTACGAACTTTGCCCAAAGACCGAGACCGACCCCAAAACACTGCTTTCACAGCAGATAACACAGCTTGACGATACACTTGTTATCCCCGATGAAATTCCTGAGGGCAGCTGCAGCCTGTATTTAAGGATCTCAAAATACGGTGATGTAAAAACCGACAATAACTATCGCTGCATACGCTTTGCAAATACCGCCGCACAGTGGGACAGCACAACGGGCAGCAATTATATAGGCAGTTTTAAGCTTCTTGATAAGAAAACACCGGCTGTGATGCTGAAATACATTCTGGGCAAAGAAGATAAAACAAGCCTTGTGGAATACACAGACGAATTTGATTTCAACAACGATAATAAAGAGAGTATATTGGATGTGATTGCACTTATGAACTGAAAAGGAGTTTTATTATGTAAAGAGGGAGTCTTTAAATGAACGGAGACAACAGACATAAATACATATTAAGAAAACTTGATAAAAAGGATATTGCCGATATAAAACGCAAAACGGCAGAGGCTATCGTGCCTTATAACGGTTTTGTCAAAGAGTATTATTTTGCTGATGACCGTTTTAGAATTTGCAGCGGATTTGGCGCGGGCTTTGAAAGGGATTCATTCAGAACGGGACTTTATGTGTGCTTTGATAACAGTGATAAAGAACATACTGTTGTAACAGTTGAATACAGTCCGACGTATGTACGCGGGATTTTTATGTTTGTATTGACGGCGCTTATGCTTGCTGCAATGATTTTGATGCCGCAAAACAGCGATGTGCCGAAATTTTATGTTATTTACGGGTATATTCCGATAATACTTTTTATGCTTTATGGCTTGTACAACATATATATTCCTCTTGTTGAATATAAAAATAAGCCATACCACGATCATCAGGAAATGTTTGAAAAACTTGAAAACATACTTGAAAGTTACGGCATAGAAAGAAATGAAGATTTATGAAAAACAAGAAAATATTTTTGATTTTTCCGTTGTTTATTATATTGTTGATTTTTATTATATTATTTTCCGGACCGCTGTGCTATAATTTTTATCCGACAGAGCATTTTTATCATTCAACTGTGCCGATAAGCGTGAACGTGATAAGAATACCCCAAAATATCATTTTTAGCTGCAAAATAGTTTCCGATGAAGATAAGGCGGAAGAGGAAAATGTTTATGTATCACCTAATACGTTAACGGAAATAACTAATATTCTGAACGGTTTGGAGCTTGCCGAAGTAACCAAAAATAAAAATGCTTACAAAAAACTCGCGAAAGCGCAGGAAAATGATGATATTCTGCAAATATACGCAGATTACGGCAGTGAAACGGTGTCGCTGGAATTTGCGGATAAGTATATTATTATGAATTATGCGGGAGTGTCGGATATACCGTATACGGTGTATTATATAAAAAATATTGACGAAAAAAATCCCCCGAAAACACAAATATTAAATTTAATAAAAGAAACTATTGCAAAAGAATAATTATTGTGATATAATCTTTATCAGTGTTTAGAAATAAACGGCTGTGACGAAGAAAAGTAGCAAAAAAGAACCCTGACAGGGATGCAGAGCAATAGGCTGAGAGTTTTGTTTTTGACATTTTTATGTAAAAAACTCTTCCGAGCCGATAATGCAAAAGAAAAATATTTTTAAATTTTTTTAGTAGTGTTATCCGTTTATCCGCGTTAAGGATAAGAGCGGGCATATATTATTATGCCAAATAAGGTGGTACCACGGTAAATTCGTCCTTGTGCACATATGTGCGTAAGGACTTTTTTATTGTTATTTACCGATTTCGACATTTTTAACGGTAACGGTCGCGGAAAATAATGAATACGTTGTATTTTTTTCGCGATAATGTTTTGTCGAACTTTATAAAAAGTTCGTCGGAGGTGCAGGAGGTGAAACCTCTTGCATAAGGGGCGCAGGGGCAGAGCCCTTGCGGAAAGAAAGGTGAGAAAATATGATCAAAGCAAGCGGCGAAAGAACGATCGCAGATTTAAGTATTGCCGAGCTTTTAACGGCAGAGGGCACGGTCACAACACACGGCGTTGTTTATAATGTGCGTGATATGGGTGATTTTGCATTCATTATTTTAAGAAAGATCGGCGGTCAGGTACAGTGTATCTACGAAAAAACAGGCAGTGAAGAAGAAAAAGAATTTTTGAAAGATGAAGCTTCCATACGTGTTACGGGTACTATCCGCAAGGAGGAACGTGCGGTAAACGGTGTTGAGATAGTTGCCGAAAAGGTCGAGCTTTTAAGCAAACCCAAAGAGGAACTTCCTTTAAGCATCAATAAATACCGCCTTAATGTGGCTCTTGAAAACGAGCTTGGTTTAAGACCCGTTACTTTAAGGAACGAATACAAGAGAAATATATTCAAATTACAGTCCGCACTTGTTGAAGCGTTCAGAGAATATCTGGGCAAAAACGGTTTTACCGAGATAATGACCCCGAAGATCGTTGCCTCGGGTGCAGAGGGCGGCGCAAATATATTCAAGCTTGACTACTTCGGCAAAAAGGCATATCTTGCACAGAGTCCGCAGTTCTATAAGCAGATGCTCATACCCGTTTACGAAAGAGTGTTTGAGATTGCTCCCGTATTCCGTGCGGAAAAGCACGATACAACGCGCCATCTTAACGAATATATCGGTGTTGACTTTGAAATGGGCTTTATCAACAGTTTCTACGATATTATCAATATGGAAACGGGTATGATAAAGTATGCAATGGAATTTTTGAAGGAAAAATACCCCGAAGTGCTTAAAAAGCTCAATGTCACTCTTCCCGTTATCAAGGATATCCCCTGCGTAACATTCAAGGACGCAAAGGAAATGGTCGCTGAAAAATACAACCGCAAGATCAAGGATCCATATGACCTTGAACCCGAGGAAGAACGCCTTATCGGTGAACTTTTCAAAGAGGACTATGACAGCGACTTTGTTTTCGTAACACATTATCCTATTAAAAAGCGTCCGTTCTACGCTATGGATGACCCCGAAAACGAAAAATACACTTTAAGTTTTGACTTACTCTTCAGAGGTCTTGAGGTAACAACGGGCGGTCAGCGTATACACGACTATGACACACAGGTAAAGAAAATGATATTCAAGGGTCTTTATCCCGAGGATTTTGAAAGCTATTTGATGCTTCATAAATACGGCTGTCCTCCTCACGGCGGTCTTGGTATGGGTCTTGAAAGATTTGTTATGAAGCTTATCGATGAAAAGAATATAAGGGCAACTTCTATGTTCCCGAGAGATACAACACGTTTAAATCCGTAATAAGGAGGTTACGCAAATGACAGCGGAAGAAAAAATTATAACCGCGATAGAAGAAGCAACGGGCATTTCCGTTACGGAAGAAAAGCTCGACGCCGTAAAATCGCGCATACAAATGATATTTGACTTCCTCGGCTATGAGGGAAAAACCGTTTCCGAGCAAATGGTCGGCAAAAAAGCCGCTTATGGAGCAAACGGCATTGATGACGAGCTTATAAAATACCTTGAAGAACTTTCCCGTCTTACACTTACCGAGGACGAGGAGAAAAAGGCAAAGGAAGATCTTACAAAAATTCTGGGCTATATAGACACCTTAAATCAGCTTGATACCGATAATGTAGAGCCTATGAGCCATCCTTTCCCTTACACAAACAATTTCCGCGAGGACGAGGCAAAGCCGTCCGAGGACAGAGAACTTATCCTGAAAAACGCACCGCAGCAGAAAGACGGCTGCTTCAAGGTGCCTACGACTGTAGAGTAAAGGGGGCATAAAAATGGATCTTTCAAACAAAACTGCCCTTGAAATAGGTCAGATGATAAAAGACAAGCAGGTCAGCTCCGTTGAAGTTACAAAGGACTTTCTTGCTAAAATAAAAAATACGGACGAAAAAGTCAATGCTTATATAACCGTGCTTGAGGACGAGGCTGTTGCACAGGCGGAAGCAGTGCAGGCAAAAATCGACAGCGGCGAGCTTACATCACCGCTTGCAGGTGTGCCTATGGCTATAAAGGATAATATCTGTACAAAAGATATTCTTACTACCTGCGGTTCAAAAATGCTTTACAATTTCAAGCCCGTTTACAACGCAACAGTTACGGAAAGACTGTTAAACAGCGGCGCTGTTGTTTTGGGCAAGCTTAATATGGACGAATTTGCCATGGGCGGCTCTACCGAAACTTCTTATTTCGGTCCCACCTGCAACCCTTACGACTTGGAACGTGTACCGGGCGGTTCTTCGGGCGGTTCGGCTGCGGCTGTTGCGGCTGATGAATGTACCTACGCTTTGGGCAGCGATACGGGCGGTTCCATACGTCAGCCCTGTTCGTTCTGCGGTGTCAGCGGTATCAAGCCCACATACGGTGCTGTAAGCCGTTTCGGTCTTGTTGCTTTTGCATCTTCTCTCGATCAGATAGGACCTGTCGGCAGAGATATCCGCGACTGTGCGGAGGTATTGAGCGTTATTTCGGGTCACGATGCAAAAGATTCGACATCAATAAAAGGCAAAACATTTGATTTTTCACAGAGCTACACACAGGACTTAAAGGGTCTTAAAATAGGTCTGCCCGTTAACTATTTCGGCAAGGGTCTTGACGAAGATGTTAAAAAGCCCGTGCTTGAAGCTGTTGAAACACTTAAAAAACTCGGTGCGCAAGTTGAAGAATTTGAAATGAGTATAGTTGATTATGCTATCCCCACTTACTATGTTCTTGCCTGCGCCGAAGCAAGTTCAAACCTTTCTCGTTATGACGGCATCAAATACGGCTACCGCAGAAAAGACTGCGAGGATCTTTTAAGCGTCTACTACACATCGAGAAGCGAGGGCTTCGGTATGGAAGTTAAGCGCCGTATAATGCTCGGTTCTTTCGTTCTGAGCAGCGGTTACTATGACGCTTACTACAACAAGAGCTTAAAGGTAAGAGGTCTTATCAAAAAGAGCTTTGACGAGGCATTTGCAAGCTATGATATGATAATTTCGCCCGTAGCACCTACTGTTGCATACAAGATAGGCGAAAACTCATCCGACCCGTTAAAGATGTATCTTGGTGATATTTACACTGTTTCCGTTAACCTTGCAGGTATACCCGGTGTTTCCGTGCCCTGCGGTTTCGGCAAAAACAATATGCCTGTAGGCTTCCAGCTTATCGGCGATGTATTCAGCGAACCAAAGCTTGTAAAAGCCGCTTATGCTTTCCAGCAGGTGACTGATTTCCACAAGCAGAGACCCGAGATAGTGAAAGGAGGCAGAGCATAATGAATTATCAGACAGTAGTCGGTCTGGAAGTCCATGTTGAGCTTTCGACCAAATCAAAAATATTCTGCAGCTGCACAACGGAGTTCGGCGGTGAACCCAATACTCATGTTTGCCCCGTATGTTCGGGTATGCCCGGTGTTTTGCCCGTACTTAACAAAAAGGTAGTTGACTTTGCTATCCGTGCGGGTCTTGCAACAAACTGCGAGATAACACGCTATAATAAATTCGACAGAAAAAACTATTTCTATCCCGACCTTCCCAAAGCTTACCAGGTCAGCCAGCTGTACCTGCCTATCTGCCGCAACGGTAAAGTTGAGATAGAGGTAGACGGAAAGAAAAAATATATCGGCATTCACGAGATCCATATGGAAGAAGATGCGGGTAAACTTGTTCACGACCCGTGGGACGACTGTACACTCGTTGACTACAACCGCTGCGGCGTACCCCTTCTGGAAATAGTTTCCGAGCCCGATTTCAGAAGTGCTGATGAAGTTATAGCCTACCTTACAAAGTTAAGGGAAACTATGATGTATCTCGGTGTTTCCGACTGTAAGATGCAGGAGGGCTCAATGCGTGCCGATGTCAATATTTCGGTAATGCCCGTCGGTTCCGCAAAGTTCGGTACACGTACCGAGATGAAAAATATGAACAGCTTTAAGGCTATCTACCGCGCTATCAATTATGAGGCAAAGCGTCAGATAGAGCTGCTTGAAAGCGGCGGCACCGTAACACAGGAAACAAGAAGATGGGACGATAACAAAGATGCAAGCTTTGCAATGCGCAGCAAGGAAAATGCACAGGATTACCGTTATTTCCCCGAACCTGACCTTCTGCCTATCGAGATAAGCGACAGCTGGATAAAGGATACGCAGGACAATATGCCCGAGCTTCCCGAAGCAAAGAGGGCGCGTTATATGTCCGAATTCGGTCTTTCCGAATATGATGCTTCCGTTATCACTGCCGAAAGACAGATCGCTTATATCTTTGAGGATGCAACGGCTATCTGCGGCAAGCCTAAAGAAGTCTGCAACTATGTCATGGGCGAACTTATGCGCCTTATGAGTGAAACAGGCACCCTTGCCGAAGAACTTGAGATCGAGCCGAAGAAGATCGCCGATATTATCGAATTTGTGGCACAGGGTAAGATAAACAGAAGTGTTGCGAAAGAAGTTTTCGAGGCTGTATTCAAAAAGAATGTTGACCCCGCAAAATATATCGAAGAAAACAACCTTGCTATGGTTGACGATACCGCTTTGGTTGAGGAAACTGTCGCCAAAGTTATTGCCGACAATCCCAAATCCATTGAAGACCTTAAAGCTGGCAAGGAAAAAGCAAAAGGCTTCCTTGTGGGTCAGACAATGAAAGCACTTAAAGGCAAAGCAAATCCGCAGACGGTTAATAAAGTACTTAACGAAAAACTTGCGGAAGTTTTATCGTGAACGTCAAAAATATTTAGACGTTCACGATATGATGGGGCTCATAAATAATCAGCCTTAAGCGAGCTTAAGTCCGATTATTTAATTCGCTTACTATAAAATAAAATAATTCAAATTAAGGCTGTTGCAGAAATGTGACAGCCTTTTTTATGTAAAATGACGATTTTTGTAATCACAATTTGCTATTCATACCAAAAAACGGCAGTTCATACATAAACGCTTGAAAAAATATTGACAAATGGTATAATGAGGAAAAAAGATTATATTAACAATGCGGAGAGGATGATATAAAATGAAACCCAAAATAATATTACTTTCATTCGTATTTGTGTTTCTGTTTTCTGTGTCAATTTCAGCATATGAAACAGATAAAATAGATTTGAAAGGTTCATTCAACAGGGCAAAAGCAAAAGAAAACTTTTACAGCGAAAAATACAGTGTTTTTTTTGAGTTTAACTATGAAAATATTGATGAAAACAGTGATTTTTACGACAAGTGGGGGAGGACTTTTATAAAGGGAAAACATTTAAAATTATCATCAGATTCTCCTTACGGGTATCTTGCTGAAGCTGATAAAAGTATAACATATTTGCGGTCGGCTGATGTGGGGTTATTTACCTCCGATGTTCGCAACAGCCATATAAATAATTTTTCTGCCTTGTTTGCACCATATGTTTTCAGTGATTGTAAAAACCTTAAATATGTATACTTAACGGAACGCCAAGATCATATAATGCACAACGCATTTGAAAACTGTACATCATTAACAAGTGTACGAATAAATCAACACGAGGATAATCTGCATGGCGGAGTGGCTTACAATTATTCTCCTACGACGCAAAGTATTTATGTATCATGGGAAGGCGGTTTGTATTCATATTGTGACACTACTCAAAAATTGTATAATTATTATAACAGTTTTATTGAGCCCGAAGCTTTTGTTAACTGCCCAAACCTGACATCGGTTATAATTGACGGCATGGATACTGTCATTGAGGACAATGCCTTTGTAAACTGCGGAGACATCACCATTTATTGCCCGCAAGGTTCAAAAGCGGAAGAATTTGCAAAGCGAAACGGTTATAAGTATCAGAATATCACTACGGAAAGGTTTTACAGTGCATACAGAGAGAAAGTATACCCTTACCGTTATCACGAAGCAAGAACAGAAATTTTAAATGAAATGACCGAACTTGAAAAGCGGATATTTGATGAGGAATTTTATCTTTATTTGCATCCCGAACTTGTGGATTCACCCTTTGACAGTGAGGAGCTTTTATATGCGCATTGGCTTGCAAACGGTATGCAAAGCGGCGGCTCACATATTTTTGATGCGGAATATTACCTTAACGCTAACCCCGATTTAAAAAAAGCTTTTGGGGATAACAAAGAGGCAGCTTACAGACACTTTCTTTCCAACGGCTATAAAGAACTGCGCGACAGTTCACCCGAATACTGCGGCAAAGCATATAAAAACCGTTATAAAGACCTTGCGGATATGACTTCGGAACAGCTTATAAACCACTATTTGTCATATGGTATAAACGAGGGCAGAAATGCCGCAAGCAGTGAGATCACAAAAATATACGGTGATGCAAACGCAGACAGAATACTTACCTCCGCCGACTCGGCGTGCATTATGCAAAAAGTATTGAATTCCGAATATAAAATGCCGTTGGAGATAAATAATAAAGATTACAAAAAATATATAGATGTTGACGGAGATGAAAAAATAACATCAAACGATGCTGTGTGTGTAATGCAAAAAGTTTTGAACGGCAGCTATAAACTGCCGTCCGAACCATAAAAACTTTGCGCTTGTGCATTGGCGCAAAGCAAAAAAGCAGACAGAAAATTCCGATGCGGACGGAATGGACTGTCTGCTTTTGTTATATGCAAAATGAACTCACTTATCCTGTACCTGCTTGTTAAAATGCAGTATTCCCGAGTATATGACGGGTATAAACACGCTAACAAGTATCAGTATTATCGAAATGTAAGGATTGAATATATCAAATACGCAGTTTATCATTATCAGAAAACCGAATATCACCCAAAATCTGCCTGCAAAGCGGTGGGTCCTGTTCCAATTGTCCTCGTCGTTCAATGTCCAGGGTACCCTTATGCCGACAGTGCGGTTTTGTCTGCATTTTGGCATATAATTGCCGATAATTATAAGCAGCAGTGCATCATATGCCGCAAAAAAACGTATATCAAATTTATAGCCAAGTGCGCTGCCGTATATGGCATAAAAAACTATAAGCGAAATAACGGGGCATATCCAAAAAACTATCTCACTTAATCTTTTGCTTATATTTCTTTTTTGAGGGTCAGATCTGAGAGCAAAAGCACCTAAAAGATGAATTGCAAGCAAAATAAGCGGCAGAACGAATACCGTAAATATTTTGCTGCTGTAGCCGTTCGGCTCACCGTTTATGTCAAAATGCGTTGCAATTTCGGCAGGCAGCCTGTTCCATAGTACTATACCGCATATCATAGGCAGGATAAGGGTGGCAGATGTTATTGCAAGTGTTTTTTTATTCATTTTTGTTCTCTCCTTTCAGCTCGGAAAACCAAAGCATTATTTCTTCCAGAACGGAAGTGTTAAGCTCGTAGTAAATAAAATTCTTTTTTCGTGTTTCAAATATAAGGTCGGCTTTTTTCAGCACATTCAGGTGATAAGACACGGTCGCACCCGTCATTTCAAAGTGTGATGCTATCTCACCCGCAGACATTTTCCCGTTTTTCAGCAAATTCATTATTTCGCGCCGCACGGGGTCGGAAAGCGCTTTGAAAGTTTCCGCAAATCCCATTCGATCAGCTCCTTTATAAAACTATTTAGATATTTTTCTATTTAGATGATTTTCTAAATATCATTATACACATCCAATATATATTTGTCAAGAACTATTTAGATAAAATTCTAAATATATTTAAAGCTCTATTTTATTGGCAAAACATTTGACAGATTGAAATTATTGGTATATGATAAATATGTAGGAGTGGGTCAATTTTTAAAGGAGAAATTATGTTAAAAGAAGTTTTTTCCGAACAGGAAACATATGATTTTGCATACAGTTTGGCACAGAACGCAAAAAGCGGTGATATTTACTGCCTTTGCGGTGATCTGGGCGTTGGCAAGACTGTTTTTACAAAAGGTTTTGCAAAAGGACTTGGCATTGATGAACATATCACAAGCCCGACATTTACAATAGTTAATGAGTATGCGGGAAGTCTGCCGCTTTATCATTTTGATGTTTATAGGATAGCCGATCCCGATGAAATGTATGATATTGGCTTTGATGAGTATATTTTCGGTGAGGGCGTTTGCCTTATTGAATGGGCAAATCTGATAGAAGAACTTATACCCGAAAACGCAAAGTGGATAAATATATCAAAAGACCTTGAAAAAGGCTTGGATTACAGAAAAATTGAGGTGAGATAAATGAAGATACTTGCTTTGGATTCGACGGGTCTTGTCGCTTCCGCCGCAATAGTTGACGAAAACAAAACTATTGCCGAGTTTACACTAAACTACAAAAAAACACATTCGCAGACTCTTATGCCTATGATAGAAAAAATTTGTGCAGAGACCGAACTTGACCTGAAAACACTTGATTACATAGCCTGCGCTTCGGGACCCGGTTCGTTCACGGGTCTGCGTATAGGTGCTGCGACCGCAAAAGGTCTTGCACACGGGCTTGGAATAAAAATAATACCCGTGCCGACACTTGATGCGCTTGCATATAACCTGCCTTT
>ODAI011392181.1_pt1 | contig 23001 bp, 12 predicted proteins | sample 1539321 | NCBI WGS metagenome assembly ODAI01 (sample SAMN02144231, study PRJEB22623) | gut metagenome | biome: sheep rumen | host: Ovis aries | place: New Zealand | reverse complement strand
TTGCCCAGTTCGATATCCCGCAAATGGCTCTGTGCGAGACCGGCTTTGTGTGCGAGAGCGGTGGTTGTGAGACCTTTGGTGGCTCTGAGATTGGTTATTCGTTTACCGACATCCATCTTATTGAACTCCTTTAGATTATATAAAAAAAGTAGCAAAGGAGACGTGACAGATTAACAGTTTTAGAGATTATATTATATCTTTATAATTGACAGTTATGTTATTTATATGAATTACTTAATTATAAATACGAAATATTAAAACTTGAAATCAAAGAGTACTTCACTTCATTGAAAAAACAGGGCGCAATCTTTCAACTATCGAGAATGAATGTGCGCAGAAAAAGTGCAATATGATTTCAATGTTGGATAAGGTTAAAGTCATTATTTGTTTTTATAGAGCTGGAGATGAAAAGCGGGTTCAATAGAATCAAATGTGTGTTCAATTCAAAGTGAATAACCGCTTCTGCATGTCGTTTGGGATAGGAACAATCTATATAGAGATTGTAAATAATATCTAAAAGTGTTATAATCTAAAATAATTTTTTTGTTCATGTAGATGATAGCATGTGGAGAATAAGCCGATTTGACGGGCGGTTAGTTTGGTACGAAAGTAGAGAATGGCAGAATACTGTCGATTTTATATAAGGACATCAAGGGAGAAAGAGGAGAGGTAAGGGTATGTCAAGAAAAGCGCATTCTTTATACAAGACATTGATAATGATATTGGCAGTGGTTTTGACAGTAGTGTGTCTTGTTCCAATCGCTCCAGTATATGCACAAGGAGAAGAAGTTGATGATACGCCGCGGGATTTTGTCCTTCTGCTTGATTGTTCCGGCTCCATGAATGAGAATGATCGTGATCACCTGACAATGCAAGCAGCGCAGAAGTTTATAGATTTGCTTCCAAATGGTTTTCCGACAAGGGTATCTATTGTTACATTTGGTCCGGATTATGGAAAATTATCGCATGATTTTCGAGCGAAGGCAGGAGAGAAAGCCGATCCGTACAGTTCAAGAAGGGTGAAGATAGCCTATCCGGAAAGCTATGAAAAGACGAAGAAGCTGAAAACATTGACGGATGAAGAAAAAGAAATAGCAAAAAAAATTCTGGACAGTGAAGTCAAGCAGAACGGGGAATATTCCCCCATAGGATATGGCTTAAAGACAGCCGCAGAGATTCTTGACAAGAATTCGGAAAAAGGATCGAATCATGCCGCCGTGATCCTTCTGACAGACGGCCAGGTGGAGGGACAGGCAGATATCTATAATGGGAAGGAATATGATAGCATAAATGACGCCTTGGAAATCATGAAGAATAAGGGATGGCCGGTTTACTGTATGGAATTGAACTATGCGAACGAAAATAAGGAAGGGGACGGTCTTCCCGGAATTGCTTACTACCAGATGCGGCAGCATATCCCTGCGGAAACAGGCACGGAACCAATTGAACTGAAAAGTGCCGACCAAGCCTCAAAGGCTTTTCTCGAAATCTTCCAAAAGATGTATCCTTCTTCGGTGATAAATGTAGAAGAAAGAGAAGTTAAGAACGGAGTAGTCGCCAAGGACGTTGATGTGAAAGATATGACTGCTCTTCAGATTGTCACTATTTCAGGCGAGATAGAGAATATTGAGAAGATAACAGAGGTTGTAATTAAAAATCCTGGCGGAGATAAGGAATATTCGTTCAAACGAGGGGGCGATATCAATGCGCAAGGCGATAAGGTAACAGCCAATTTTTCTAATGGCGGCTCCTACATTACAATGAAAATGATTGTCCCAGAAAAAGGAAGGTGGAATGTCACGGCGAAGCTTGCTGACAAGAATGCAAGCGATGGTATCAAGTTCACACTCGAATCCATCGCCCTCATGGATACCCTTCTTTTGATCGATGCAAGTAAAAAAGGTGGTGAGATAGCTGCAGGTGAAACAATATCTTTCACAGCAACCTATTCGTATAGCGGAGAGAATATCATTTCTGAGACTTTTTGCAAAGAACATCCCGCAAAACTATATGTAAATGATCAAGTAGTTGAGATGACGTCACGTGATGGACGTTACGAGGCGGAGTATACATTTGAAGAAAAGGGTTCCTATTCTGTATATGCTGAAGTGGAGAGTGATTATTTTAAGGACGGATGCAAGAGGAGTTCAAAACTTGAATTTACGATAGACAATATTCCACCTGAACCGGACGAGGCAAATCCCATCGGTGATATCACCTTAAAACCGGGGAAGAAGTCTGATCCGGTAGATTTGTCACAATATTTTGTGAATCGTGATGGGGATGTGCTAGAATTTGATGCCGAATATGAAAAGTCAGTAAGAGAAACCGGCGTTCATCATGTTATTGATGGGAGTTCTTTTGTAATCTACGCAGGGACAAAGAAGGGGACATTTCCAATAAAGGTAATAGCGAAAGACCAATCCGACCAACATGCGGTCCAGGAATTCAATCTGATCGTTGAGAACGATCCCGTTCAGCTAATAGGGGATTCGGAAGTCAGCTGTATTGTGGAATATGACGATTCCCAAAAAGCCACACTTGAAATTCAGTATGATGATTATTTTGCTGATCCGGACGGGATTACCCTGAAATACCCGCCGCTGCCTGAGGAAGTAGTCGGGAATGAATGTTTTGAGATCCATGACAATGCTCCATCGGGTATTACGATTACAGGTAAGAAGCCGGGGACGATGGATTTCTCAATAATTGCGGTGGATGCCAGTGATGTGTCGCAAAGCCAGGTTCTGAAAGTACATGTCACTTCTGAGGGCGGGGCAGTAAAGATTCTCCACAGGTTTCGCATTCCACTCACCGTTTTTGCCATCATTGCTATTTTCGGCATATTGATTTTGCTTGCCGGATTTGGCGGGAGAAGGATTTATGGAATATGGGATGTCACGCCTGACGCGGGAGGCGGCGAACTGGACAGGGAACTTGGAACGAACGGAGCCGGAAGGAAATCCAGATGCAGCATCAACCAGATGCTTTTAGCAATAGGACTTGAAGGAGATTTCGGGAAGGCTTCCATGTCAGCGGGGAATAATTTCAACAAGATAGTATACTTTGAAAATCTCCAGGATATGGATGTCGTGGAATTGGACGGTAAAGCCAGAAATCCGGAGTCTTTGAAAAAGAAGATTCCTGTCAGGGCGGGTCAGGATATCAGACTGGTCTATAACGGGCATGCCGTGACGTTTAGTCGGTTAAGGTGATACCTGATGATTGTCTGTTTGCAATTATACTTGATGATTAAAGGAATTTACACGTGAAAATAGTGAAAACTATGTTGAAGGTGGATATTTCACACTCAGAATGCCAGGGGACACCGGTAGTTGCGACATCCGGAAGTCAGATATAAATGAAGTCTATAAACCGTTTACATAGAGGAGGGAGCATGGATAGTATAATTACGTATATGACAAAAGAAAAGCTGGAAGAAGCGTTGCAGGTGGGAAAGATAGACACCGGAAACGGCACCTTGTTCGGAGTAACGACCCAGCGTGAACCAAGGAAGCAAGGTCTGACCCTTGTTATCAGTACTGGCGGCAGTGGCATGTCTGCCATCAAGGCAGCCATCAGGACGGCTAATCAGAAGCTGATGCCGGACTATACGAATTATGTAAAATTTATTGTTATAGATTCCTCGACCGGAGAGATTGAAGAGGCAAAAAAACAGGGGATTGAAATTCTCAACATTTCTTCCGCCGGGGCTGGTGACAGAATCCAGAAACGGAATGCTTTTTATAAGCAGTTTGTTCCGCAGAATTATGATGTTACCCTTCTTAACACTGATGGAGCCAGCCAAAACCGCATGACAGGAAAAATTAAACTGTATGATGCCAATGGAGGGAAGACCAATGATGTTCTCCTTCGGGAGATGATTGAGAATTTGTTTAAAAAAGAGTGGAAGGATGTAAAGGGCAAGCCTATTGACATAATGATTTTGACCGGCATAAGCGGCGGAAACGGATCCGGTACATTTCTGGATATTGCGGCACAGGCCAGGAACGCCTGTCCACCTGGTAATGATGTCCGAGTGTATGGATATATCATGCTGCCGGATACGGTGGAGCGGTATGCCAATTCCAATACTGCGAAAAACAGTCTCTTTCGCAATGGATTTGCCGCTTTGAAAGAACTTGAGAGTTATATGAGTATTGACTTGGAGGAGGACAGGAAGGAGTACTTCCCCTCGCAGGTTCGGGCCAATGACATTACCATCTCCAAAAATAAGCGGCTGTATGATTACCCGGTGCTCATTTCAGGGGACTATGACGAAGCCGTTTCCATGATTGCTGAGACGATTGTCAACTCGATAGCGGACAGCGGAGGGGAGTTTGAACAGAGGGCATTCTATAGCAACAATGATACCATGCGCGCAACGGCCATGTCGAGGACGGAAATGATGGATGCCGGCATTCTGAAGCCGGATGCATGTCCGGAGGATTCACATTTTTATTGCGGAATTGGATATGCGCAGGCAGCTATTCCTGAAAAAATCGTAATACCGAATGTCATAAGCAGAATTAATCGGAAGATGTATATAAGCCAAGAAATCTTGGGTGTTGAGAATAAAAGGGACGCTGCTTTCTGTACGGTAAACAGGAGGCTTGATCGGATTGAATTTGAGAAACAAATGCGGGTCCTCCTCAACTTGGGAGAAAATGTCAGGCTAGATGAAAACTCTCTTTGGAATAAAGTATATGCTATCCTGAGAGCGAAGGGCAGGCTGGGACAGAATAACAGTGAATTAGCCAGACGAGATGTCGAAACCGGAAGGGTCGCAGAATATATCAGGAATTTCAACGTTGACAGGGTGGTTACCAATGCAGTTCCGATCATCACTGGAGAAGTGGATATGTTGTATAATGATTTGGAACGGCAGTCAAGGATTGTCATGAATCAGTATGGTCCGAGAGCCATTGAGTATCTTTATGAGGGAAAAGGGAATGACAATGAAAAAGGCATACCGGATGACTATTCGAATATCTGTCTGAAAAGACAATTGGAGGTGGTTGCCACCGCCTTTTCAAAAATCGCCGGCACTCCCGGCAGATACCCCGGACTTCTTGGACACAAAACGTTTATCGGAAATGTGATACAGGGAATTACGAAGACAGACGTATCTGGCTGGATGAATCAGGCGTATCAGGCGGCTCAGCAGGATGTCTATTGTCAGATTAGCCAGAGAATGACAGGCGGTAATGGCGGATGGAAAAAGCACTATGAAGAAAGGGCATTAAGGCTGAAAGACTGTTGCGTGAGATTTGCCCAGGTTCTTGAGATGCTCATGGATTACTATACAGGAGTGGGTAGAAGTCTTGACTCGTCAGATTACAGGGAATTTGCAAATACATCTGGAGATCCTAATGAGGTCAATCTTTGCTCAGATTCAAGTGTTTACAACTGGGTAGTTGAATGCGTGGAGAGGAAGGTCAACAGCGTGAATATAGGAGAAGCGAAGACGGCGCTTGTTACAGACTTCTATGAGAACACGCCAGATTGGATCAGTTCCGATACCGGAAAAGCGAGGAGGGCTTTTGATGATGTTATGAGTCGCATCGCATCGATAGGTAAATATGCCCTTGCGGCTGGAGGGCTGCAGTTGACCATCACAGACTATTTCAATGAAGTGCTGAAGAACGTGGATTCCGGGCAGCAGACAGTGAAAATTGAGAATACGGTCAGCGATATTATGCAGCGTCTGGAGCAGTCCAGCGCCCCCGCTCTTGCCATGAAGGGCGGAAAGGTCGGCCATATCAATAAAGTTATTCTGGTACCCCGAAAATTGATGACAGGGTCACATGGATCGGACATAGAGAACGCATTCCGCAAGCATATTTCGGACGGAGACACAATGGCTGTGTCATCCGTAGTGGATGCTATCGTATGCTATCAGGCATCTGTTGCGAATGCCCTGAGTGATTTGAAAGATCTCGACCTCTGGGAGAATGGTTATGAAGATGCAAAGGCGGCTGCCGGGACGATGCATTTGCATAACGGAGAATATATTTCGCTTCATATGAAGACGGGATATTCACAATTCAGGGAACTTACGAAGACGCAGACGGACAGACAGCTTGGAATGCATGACGAAAACTCCGAACCGCTTCCAGCAGAGGAAGATATGCTCTATGGGACAGGCCTTTCGTGGCAGGATTACCCATCTGTTAACATAAGACGATACCAAAACGATTTCCCGTCCTCCGCTCCCACGAGTGAGGGGCGCTATCGCAGGGATGTCTTTGACAAGAAGATAGAGTTGGCCATGAGACTTGGAATCATTGAGTGCGTGGAGGAGGCTCCGAATGTATTTAAGTACTATCTTAATACGATTCCGAAAGACTGGACAAACTTTGATGTGCGTAAATATAGGGTTGTCAAGGACGGACAGTTTGCAAGAGGCGAAAGGCTTTTTAACTATCTGAAAAGCCAGAACAGGCATAGCCAGGCTGAATTTAGGAAGCAGATTATGCTTCATCACAGCGAGGCATTCGGAGAAAGCGGCTTTGATTTTAACGAGATAATAAGCAGGGAGCAGTGGAATCGCCAGGTGGTAGAACAGACCCACCGGGCTTATATGAAGCGCATCATGAGAAAGGCCGTCGGTCTCTATCAGGATTTGGAGGACACCCTTTATCGTTATTATGAAATTGAGAAAGATTTGGGACAGATGGAGGGACCTATTGTAGAGGGCGCCCGCAGGCAGAGATTCGTTGAGTATTTTGCAAACGGACTGATCCTTACAGATGAGGATCAGTATGCTTGGTCTATTCTCACGGAGGAAGGCCGTATGGGAACACAGGAGGAAGATTTGATTACGTTCGGTCGTAGAACGAAAATGCTGCTTCCGGATTTTGACAAGAAACTATTACAGGATGGACTGCTTCTTTCTATTGTGTATCGAAAGTACTGTGAGAAGGTGAATGATAAGACGCTTGACGAGACCAGACTTGACGAACTTCGTGAAAAACATGTCACAGGAATGACAGAAAAGGAATTTGACAAACTCATGGATGAGAGAATCGGACTTCTTGAAAACGCTCTTTCCGCTTATAAGAAGATTTGCGGGAATGCGAAGAAGGAATCCGTGGATCAATTCATGGATTATTACCATCTGGATGATGACATGTATGCGCTTTCGGAGGATGTATGTGGCCTTTTTGATACGATTGAGGAAGTTCTTCCAAAGTTGATGGTATGAATTTGCGTAGTACGAGAAGATTTACGGACGTGATTGTCGGGATTCGCAGATGATATAGGCATCTGTGGTCGGATAAAAACGTCCGGGGATGCTCTGAAATGAAAGGAATGACGCGATATGGCGACGCAATTAGTGGAATATAATACGCAGCAGGATGCGGTCACTGTTTTTTTTAATGAACAGAATGAACCGAACCTGATTCGAAGCTTCATGGAATCCCTTTTCGTGGAAAATCAGCAGTATCTTTTCTTTGATAAAAAACAGTTTAGCGGGGACGGCGAACAATTGTTTCAAACTTTGATCCATGCAGAAGAAGCAAGGGATATTATTGTGCCAACAAGTGAGCGCCTTCTGTTTTGCTACTATCTCCCGCTTGAGGAACTAACGGATGAATGGATTGACCGGTATTTTGAAAAAGTGGATGTACTAAACGAGAGAGCGCCGATAGATTCTCTCTTCAACCACCACTATCTGCTCTGCTTTAATTATCGCGTGGGCAATATAAAGAAAGAGGAAGAGAAAGAACGCATAGCAAGGCTTCTGGTACGACTCGGAACGGAGAAAAAGCTGTTATCCCAGCAGATATATCTGATTAGGGTTGATGGCTTTAAAGGATTCGAGAGCCAGGAAAGAGCACTCGTCCAGCTGCTGCATTTACTAAGCCGGAAAGATTACCACAAGATTCGCTCCAATAACAATGCAGAGAAGTCGCTGCGGATGTTGGGGTATACGGACTATTATGAAGGGCGTGCCATAAGGTGCCGGGAGGAGCTGGGACGAATTGATAATTGGAGAAATGAAGTTACCGACCCAGGGTTAAGCCGGCTTGTGGGAACAGTGAAAAGCGTACTTGCTCCTGCCGTAGATGACCTTCGAGAGGCAGGTCGGATTTTTCGAAAGAAGAGTCAGCTCTACCCGGTGAGTGTCAGAGATTTTGAAGGGAATTATCTGAAAGGCTATCGCAGTCATATTACGGCGAATCATCCCATGATGGAGCGCCGCCGAAAGGAATTTACGGAGCGAAGAAGAAGAGAACTCGTGGAGAAGCTCAATCTGGAAGAAGTGAAGAAGATTGTTGGATCCGAGTATCATTTCCCGGATTATGAAGAACTAATGGAGAGTCTGGGAAATGGGAGATTTAGGGAATTGATTTTGACAGGGTTCGCAGAAATAAAAGCGGAGCCTGAAGTGGAAGCGTTGGCTATGGATGTCCTTCATAAGTGCGAGGCTATCGCTGAAAAGGCAACAGAAAACCTCTCTTCTTTGACGGAAGAAAAGGAAAATGAGAAGAAACGCTACACGATCGAGCTTAAGGCGGCAGGCAGATACAACGATTTGGAGGATTGCCTGGCAAGGATACATGATGAGAGTAAACCGGAACCTATAAAGGGAAAGTTCTCGCAAAATGTGAATCACATTTCTCTTGTTGGCGGCAAATGTCTTGAAAACTGGCAGACGAGGCAGTATAGCATCGCAGGCCAGGGAGTCGCCTATCGCTATCCGCTAATAAAGCCCTGTGAAATTGTGGAGCTTGTTGAATATGACGTTCAGAGTATGGAAAGTGAAGACGCAGCAGAGGAAATCGCGGAATTGCTATGATCGGAGGTGTGGGCATATGTTATCGGAGCGTATTATAAAAAATCCCAGCAGCATTAAAGTTTTGCCTCCGGGATTAGAAGAAAAAAAAGTAGCTGAGAGCAATACGTTCATGCCAGGAGATAAGAATCAGGAATCAGAAGGAGAGTGGAAACTTTATTATGGGACGTTTACTCTTACCGATGATCCGTATACGGAACCATCGCTTATCGAATTCCCTTACTGGAAGCTGCCGGAGTCTTACGAATTGCCGATAAAGGAAAACTGCTTTCTCTATATCGCAGAGAAAAAGGAAGGAAGAACGGTTGACAGCTATCGTTTTTTCTTCCGCTGTAATGGATCAAAACCGATTCTTTCATGGTCGATTGATAAGATGAGTCCACTTAGGAGATTTGAACCTGGTGCCCATGAGATCACCATTCGATGGAATCGCGGATCCGGAGAGCGTATCCGCAGTGAGTATATATATCTTTATCCAAGAAACAAACCGGACGAGCAATACCAGTTCCTTTCTGATTACATAAGCCCGACGGAGAGTGATGCGGGAACCGGAATAGACCGCTATGTGTTTTTTCCGGGGGATGGGATGCAGGCTTCGGATTTCCGCATAGGATTCGCCCCGCTGTTGCTTGAAAAGTATGATGTGACATACCGTTAAAAGAAATCCGGAATGGAATATAAATGCTGATTGAATCATGAGGGCCTGTCATTTACGAAGGAGAAGGGAATTGATTTACGATTATTATTGCGTGGATTGCGGGAATAGATTTGCGGCAGCTGATATATGCTTTGATTTGGCGGAATTGCTGGGGATTGATATTAAAGTGACCGATTCGGTTGCTAACAAGAAAGTGACAGGCAAAACGTCAATGTATTCACTGAATACGGGTCCTTTAAAGACCTTATTCGAGTCAAGAAGTGATTCAGAGAAAAAAAACATAGATGGAATTGAAGGAAAATCGAAATCAGCCAAGAGTCGGCTTACGCAGATTCATGTCACGAAACTATGGGAGCTGGCGCAAAAGAAGGGGGTGAAACTGCAGCATAATAAGAAGGTGCTGCTAAGAATAACTCTGATGGATTTCCTGAAAATCATGGGCGAGAATGCCGAAAAAGACAGTGGAAAGGGTACACTTCTTGCCGAAAAGATGGCTTCCTATAAATTGAGTGAGCTTGAGGATGCGTTGGGAAATGTTTTTTCGACAAGGGGATCCCAGTCTGAAAATGAACAGATGAAAAAGGAATGGCAGGATGCAATAAAGACAAGATTTAGTCAACTGTCCTATCGTGCGGAAGAGTTTATTCAAAAGCATAAAAAAGATGAAACATATAGCGATCTGATTAAGAAGATGAGGGATAATACCGCTAATTATGAAGCGGGGTTCTGGATGAAGCCGGAGTTTTTCGAGAATGGAGCGAATAACTCGATTTACACGATACAGTATTCCCATAATTCACGGGAGGCTTTTTTGAAAGATATCCGTGCTCCATATACCATACGCGGATACTGCCCGAAATGTGGTCAGCCGGTCATTGATGGAGCCGGAAAGTATCCTCATGTACTCGTTGGGATGCTGGGGGCCCAGAGTGCTGGGAAAACCAGCCTAATCATGGCTCTCATAGATGAACTGGAGAACTCCTTTTCTAAGTATCAAATCAGCTTTCCGGGGGCGCCCCTGTGCGATAGTCGTTATGACATAATGCAGGAGAACCGCATTCTCTATAACAACGGATGGGCGGTTCGAAAGACAAATGCATTATCGAATGCAGGAACGTTCAATGTTTCGTTCCGTATTACTACGAAGGACAAAGTAATCACGAAGCTCTTGACGCTTGTAGATATCGCAGGCGAGCAGTGCTATGACTTAAAGAATAATCGTGTCAATCAGGAGGCTTTTCGCAATTATCCGGTGATTGGACAATGCAGTATGTATCTGCTTTGTTCTTGCATCAATCAAAACGGATACGGAAATGCGGATGGGGAGTTTACCGTCATCCCGCCCAATGCAGTGCTGCAGATTGCCCAGCAGATATATGAGATGCTTCCGGAAAAGACAAAAGTTCCGCCTTTATGCATCCTCATGACGAAAGCGGACATGGCTGCAGATAATGATGGTAAAAAGCAGGCAGGAAATCCTTTCGAAGAGATATGCCCTGCCAGAAATTATGAATTTGCAAGCCCGCTTGAGAACATTAAGCTTGCCTATGACCGAACGAGAAGTCAGGATATTCGCCAGCCTCTGATGTGGTGCAAGAGGGCATATGACGACATGATGGGGAAGACGTATATAACGCTCCTTATGTGTTCGGCGCTCGGAAGACGGGGGATACGTTATTCGGGGAGTATCGAGGAAATTTTCCCGTATCGGGAAGACGGAGTAATAAAACCATTCCAGAAAACAAGAATGGATGACTTGTGGAAATGGATTCTCCAGACTGCGGGATTGTCTCCGGTAGGCGATACGAACAAAAGGCTTCCTTTTATCCCATCGTATGATGAGCGGTATGTGCTGCCGACTAGTTCTAGGGGAAAGTATTACAGAGCAACGCCGGAATCTATGGGGCTTCGGTGTAGTGCTGTTGGGATTCTTTATCTAAACCGTTCAAATATGGATTATCAGATTATTCATGAACTTACGAAGGTACGGGGGCGGTTTGGGATAAAGGTGGACAAAGCCCTAGAAAAGTTAGTAATAAATCAGAACATCGCACTTAGATAAGGAGGCAGGGATGGGGGGTCAACCAGGAATCATCACGTATACAGACAGAGGTCAGAACCAGCAGACTGTGGAGAGTGACGGTCTGAGCGGGTTTTTCAATGAAATGGGAATTTCAAGGCAGAGGGAACTTCGGAACTGGATTTCAGATGTTTTTGTAACTGCCTCCGGAAACCGGTCGCAGTTTTTCATGTCCTTTCCGGTGAAAGAATGGTCCATGCATGGGACGCCCGTCAGGTATATGCCGGTTTATGGCGTAAAAGGGGAATCCCCCGGCCTTACCCGGTCGACAAATTATGCAGAAATATTTCTGTGTTCGGAAGAGAAGCTGATGGGAACAGGATTTGACGAAAGGGTATTTGGAACAAAGTACCTTTCAGGAAGGGAAACGGTCGAACTGCCTGCTTCCAGACTTCTTGAATCTTTGGAGTGGAAACCGGAGAAAAAGCCGGACTATTGCATACCGGAGGAATACCGTGAGGAAGTCTGTCGGATAGTCGAAATAATATGCCTGATATCGGAACAGTATCCTAATTGCCGTATCGTGATACGGTTACCGGAATCGTTCGGATTCTATATGGAACAAGAGAACCACGCCGGTGATCTTCTGGATAACAGAGATTCGGAACTGTCGCTACATGATGGAAAGGGCTTAGAAAATGAATACACAGATGAAGTCGGTTTTGATAACAAAAATGAAACTGTAGATGAAGGAGGAATTGGAGAGATAGGCTCAGGTTGGAAGGGCATAACACATCTGGACTTGCTGAGATGGGTTTACATGCTCCTGCCCGTCCGCCTGAAGCTGCAGATGGGGTTTGAGACAAATATTTCATCTGAGGATATGAAGCAGATACAGCGCAAGGATGGAATCCCTCTTTACGTCTTTACGATGAAGGAAGGAGAGAGTATAAATCCGAATAATTACCAGTTTCCTGTTGCGGTATATGAATGGAAAGAACGGCTTGGATACCATTATAACAAGAAGCGGATGGATCTTCTCAGAAGGCTGGCTGCAAACATGGGAGAGAAAATGGCGGTTCGCCTTGATTATGCCGAAAAGGCGATTATTGAGCGTAGTAAAGCCACATTTTCTTCCTTCCGTCTATATGAAGAAATCTTGGAGTATGTAAATTCTGATGTTTTGCTCTGGTGGGAACGCAATGACTATCAAAAAGTAGAAGATCTCATGGATGCCAGTAAGAAACAGGCAGAGTTTATGAAATTTCCTGAATATAAGGCTGAATCTCTCAGACGCGTACGAGACAATATTTATCCATTGGTCGAAGAGCAGGTGTGTGAGATTATCGCAGATGAAAGCTATCCCGATAGAAATAGGATTCTTCAATTTTTGGGCAAAGAATTGGGTCTTCAGGACAAATTGAATCCACTGGTTACAATGTCCAAATGCATGAGAGAGGATAACAGCAAAAAATGCGAGAGCCTTAATAAAGAACTGGAGGCACGGCATAGTCAGGAGTTGTCGGAAAAAGAAGCAGAGATTTCCCGGTTGCGTGATGAGAAAACTAATTTAGATAATACTCTTCAGCAAAAACAATTTGAGTACAATCAACTTGTAGGACAGTATAAAGCCTTACTATCTCAAAAAGATCAGAAAGATGTATTCGAGAACGAACAGCCATCTATTACAAAGAAAATGGAGGTCTGTTTTAAAATCGCAATTGGTTTTCTTGCCATAGTTACTCTTGTCATGACGTTTCTCTATTTATTTCAAGGGTGGCGTTTATCCGGCCTGCAAGAAGACTACAATAAGCTAAATAACAGTATTAAAACAAAAGAACTGGAAATGAAAAATATAGAAAAGAATGCTTCGGATATGAATTATCTAAACGAGATGTATAAAAAAATTCTGGAGGATAATGGCATAGAGACGGAAGAGTTTTGGAACGCAGAAATAGACAGGCAGGATGTGAGACAGAAAGAAGTGGAGGGTCACCCGGATGACCGGTCAGAGGTGGATAATCATGCGGCAGAGACGGAGGATGCCAATCTTTCTGAAACTGAGACTGCTTCAGAAGATGATAATCGGGATTCTGGTGACGATGACGCTTCATCTGATGGGAAGGATAGCGAGATTGATTGGGAAGCTGAAATGGGCGATGTTGGATGAAAGGCTTGTTTGCCGAAAGGAGTGAACCGGATGGCGGGATTATTTAGAGGAAAAAAGAAAAAGAATGCCGGAACGCAGGATGATTTCGGAATGGACATGGAGTATGGCAATCCCATGGATTCAGTGGGGGATGGACTTGACTCTTATGGAAATGGCACGGGTTATGATTTTGGAATCGATATGAATGGCTCTTCCTTTGATCCGTACTCCAGCCAGGGCGATATGGAAGAGGATAATCCCCTGCCCCCAAGAAAAGGAAATTCTTTTCTGCCGATTTTGGGCTTTGTTGCTACGGCTGTAATCATCGTTGTTGTGGGGTATCTTGTATTTTCGCTCGTGACGGGTCCCAGCAAAAAGCAGTGCAGAACCATGATAAAGGGATTTGAGAGTGCTTGCAATGATGTTGATTTATCTGGAATGGCTGATTACCTAGAGCCATCTCTTTCTGCCAAGGTGAAGGCAGGAATAGCTGTGGCAGACCTGTTTATAGATACAGATAAAATTCTGAAAATGATTGGAGATGGGATAGGTATTGGTTCTCTACTTACGAATAGTTCTGCTGATACAACGGATGTCTTTAAAGCGATTGTGATTGAGCCGGTAAAATATGGTTTTCCTGGGAAAAGCAGGGTCGTAAAATGCCGAATATCTTTTCTGGGTATTGAACAGTATGTGGATGTCACCATACGCAAAGCAGATGGCAGATGTTATATTGCAAACTGTGATATCGCATAGTGATGCTGAATTGTCAATATAGGTGAGCCTATATGGTCGTTTAAATACCGGCCTATACTGTTTTAATAGGGGAGGAGGACATATGTTTTGTCCTGAATGTGGGTATCCATTACCGGATGGTGTTAGCAAGTGTGAATATTGCGGCCATGAATTTCATCAAACTTCTGCCGTTGAAAAGACGAGTTATCTTTCTGGAGGAATGAACAAGACAGTGGGGATATCAGGCGGAATGGATGATGGCGTAATTGAGTCTTACGAGGGGGAATATGACAGGGCGGATTCGCATAAATCTGAAAATGATAGGACGGATTTCTATCAACGGGATTCTTATGCGAACCATTCATCCGTTACGGTCAGCAGGTATGTGAAACTTCTTGTCGGGTTTTCTGTAGTGATGATGGTGGTGGGGATTATCAGTCTTGTAACTACACAGATTTCTGTCAATTCTATCCGACAGGAATCGGATCAGAAGACAGGAACGGTATTTAAAGAGGATCCTGATACATATGCTGGTGCAGAAAATTTGGAAAACACGGAGGGAACCGATTTCGAGGAAAAAGAAAATGGTGAGAAACAGTCTCCGCAGAAAGCAGAGAATAGCGCTACGCCTACCCCTACCCCTACCCCTACCCCTACCCCTACGCCGTATCCGCTCTCAGCCATAAAGTCTCATGTGACGGATGCGGAGCCTTCTGATATAGGGGAATACAGAAGACCCGCGTTTGTCAGTGCGGAAGCGTCATCCTCTCTGGTTCAGGAGAAACACCCAGAATATGATAATTCTGCCAAAAGTATCATTGACGGAAACTACATAACTTCTTGGCAGGATGGAGATCATCCAAACGACGGCACCGGACAGAAGCTATGGCTTTCCTTCGATGAGGAACGCAAAATCCATTATCTTGAATTCAAGCTCGGAAACTGGAGAACTAAAGAGTATTATGATAAGAATTGCCGTCCGAAGCAGATAGAATTGGAGATTGATGGAACCAGATTCACGTTGGATTTTACGGATGCCATGATATCGCATTATGTGGAATTCAGCCATCCAGTGAAAGCGAAGGAATTAAACTTCAAGATAAACAGCGTCTATAAGGGAACGGAAGTAGATGATTGCTGTATTGCAGAGATAGTTGCGTATACGGAGTGACAGACACGTTCAGAAATACAAATAAGCGAGTGCAAAGCAATTATTGCAAACAAAATAAATGGTTGCATTATTTTGTTTACTGTTCTGGATTTTTGTCGCGCAAGCGGCATACTTCCCCACAAAATCCGTGCGCATCCTGCTGGGGTTTATAAAACTATTTTAAATTCGTTTACTGTATATCAATTCCGAGGTGAAGTGAAGGGAGATTTAGCTTCTTGAGGAAAACGATGAAAGATGATAATTCCAGGAACAAAATACTGGAAGTAATGATGACGGTCGTGATAATTGCGCTTATTCTTCTTGCAGGTATGAATATCATCATGACAAATAGCATGAGGGTACAGCTTGCGAAGTTACAGAATAGGGTAAGTAATCTGGAAACTCAGATTAGAGGAGAAAAAACGAGTCAAAAACCTTCTGATGAATCCGAATCTGATTCTTATCAGGGAGATCAGCTCGAGAGTGAAAGTGCGCAGGGCGTGGAGATGGGTTTTGTGAAAGATTCGGACAGTAAAAATCAGGCAGGTTTGGTTACGAATATAGATACGGGTAAGGCTGAATCAACAAAGGACTCAGAACTGAAAGGGAGTGAAGGAACCTCAGAAACCGAAACGAAAACCGGTGCTGATGGAATTGAACATCTTCCGGATACCATTGATTCTGTACTCAATATTGAGCCGGGGACTGTCTTGGATGAAAGCAAGGTAGATGGAGTCAATATAGGACGATACTTTACCGAGAATCCAATTGTGCCTGGCGATGAGGTATATGACAGGATTATCGATAAGTCTTATCGCCCGAATGAAGACATTGCGTTAGAAGAATTGCGATATATTAAATTGATACACAGGAATTTCGACGGAAAGCCGCAGGTTGGCGAACTGATAGTCAATGCAGCTATTTCGAAAGACATTATTGAGATATTTACGGAACTATATTTGAAGAACTACCAGGTGTGTTCTATGCACCTCGTGGATGACTATTGGACGGGAGACGGTGAAAGTTCCGATGCGAATTCCATTGATCACGATAACACATCAGCTTTTTGCTATCGTTTCTCAACAGGGTCAGGTTCGAATCTTTCCAATCATGCTTACGGTTGCGCAATTGATTTGAATCCGAGGGAAAACCCTTATGTAAAGGTACATGAGGATGGAAGCCGAACGACCTACCATGATAACGCGCAGGAATATAAAGACAATCGATCTTCGGCTACTCCTCACGTTATAGATGAAAACGATTTGGCTTATCAGTTGTTTACCGAACATGGATTTGAGTGGGGAGGGCATTGGCAAAATCCGATAGACTATCAGCATTTTCAAAAGCCGCTATACTGATAAATAATTGCAATGGAATTAAAAATGGGCGTTAAGATTCCACATTAATAAAAACCGGACAAAATGATAGTGTTTTGGCCGGTTTTAGCATATGCTGACCGTCTATTACCGGATGGATTCCGGTTAGAGGATGCTGCTCGTGGATAAAGAAGAGACAGCGCAATATGCATTGGAATAAGCCGCTGGCAAGAAGAAAGCGGAAATTGTTGGGGAGATGATACCGGAGGCGGACTAATTCATGGCAATTCCAAGTAAATCAGAAATTGGCAAAAGTAATGATGCGGGAGTAAGTATTAGCATTATTGGGGGGATAAAGGCATCTGCAAGTGATTTTGTGTTCTCTTACAGCATTCAGGAATATCTGAACAGTGATGAATTAGATATATAACTTGTATCAACAAAAGAAGAGATACATTCAAAATCTCAGATGGCAGTGAATGAAATCTTTACAAGGTAAGGGTTATACATTCGCCACTTTCGCAAACCTATCCTCCACGGACCTGGAAGCGAAGTTCGAAAAATTTGATTGGTATCGTGACGCACAAAAGCAGTATCCATCCGAAGACTGGGAGATTATTCAGAAGAATTATATGAATGCGGTTGAGGTGGAGAACATTAAGTGGACTGATTCATGGCAGATGGAACATGGGGTCTATTATTGAGGATTTAGTTTCAAGGCAAGAATGATTAATGCCAAAGGGAATCGATGTACAGGCATATGGATTTCGACAATGATCTCTCTATGGAAATATCGGACAGGTAACCGAACGAAAGATCATTAAATGATTGTCTTTATAAACAGGAGAGATTTGTGTATGAGTGGGAATGATAGTGAAGAAACGAGAGAAGATGAAATAAAAAGTGGTTCAACGCGCGATATAGATAAAAAAGCCGAAGGAATCAAAGAGACTCGTCAAAAAGAAGAACAAGAAAGAATTGAAGAACAATTCCGGGAGAAAGAAGAGCAGATAGAAATGGAACGACAACAGAAATCGAAGGAGTATAAGGATATTAAGAAAATGATAATGATTTTTGGAATACTGGTAGTATCTACTCTCTTGATTGTTGTTGTCATAAATTTTTTGACTTATGGGATTTTTGGCGATAGTGGCGATAACCACCAAACGCAAGTTGATGATAGCAGTGGTAGTTCCGTAAAGATAGTTACGCCTTCTTTACATCCATTTAACCCAACAACTACTCCTGATAATAGCACTATTCCGATGCCGAACAGAAGTAACTCTCTTTACGATGAATTTATGGAGCAAGAACATGTTCGTAAGGGAGATCTTCTTACTGTTGATGCATTTATGGAGGAAATCAGAAAACAATTTCGACCAAATGAAAAGGGTGAAATGCCAGAATTTCCGGCAAATAATGCAATGATGATTCAGATAGCGCTTAAAAACGCTGGTATTGATGAACAAGAAGTATCAGAAGATGGGATGGGGTTATCTCAATTGAGTGAGTTTTTAAGGAGACATGGGTTTTATTGCATTACCGAGATCGGAGACTTACAATTTGGAGACATTGTATTTATGGAAAACATGGATAAGGAAGAAGAAGGGGAAATATGGGTTATTGAAGATTATGAACCGGAAACGGGCATTTGTAAAAAATATGATGTTCATGGTATAGCGCCAGATGGAACAGATCGAAAAGCAGAAAGACAGCCTGTTCTTGCTGAATTGATGGAATATGGCAACTCAATGACTTTTCTTTATGCGTATCGAATGGTAGGGGATATATCAAATCCAGATGATCTAAGTATTGCCAGTGAAGAGGAAGAAATCCGTGTTTACGGCGAAGAGAAAGAAGGGGAAGCAGTATCAACTAAATTATCAAAAATATCTAAAGGCTATTATGACTATTGTTATATATATACCGTGGAAAGTAACAAAAGGAATGGAAAAGAAAATCACGTATTGGAAGATGCGTTTGACGGTAATACGAATACCTGTTGGATAATTCAAAAGTCGGGGGATGATCCGGAGGGAGAAGATACATATGTTGATATAACTTTTCAACCGATGAAGAAACTGAGTGGTATATGTATAAACAATGGAGTTTGCTCATCTGAGGAGAATTATCGCGAGTATGGACGGATTAAAAGTTTTGGACTGGAAATCAATGGGGAAGAGATAGATGTGGAAAAAAATAATATTGATGGAGACGATGATATTTCAAAAAGTTTTGAACTGAAAGACGAAAGAGGACCGCAATATTTATTTTTTACACAAGATAAGTTCGTAAAATCCATAAAGATAACAGTGCAAGACCTGTTTCCGGGAAATGTAGATGCGTGGGGGATTTCAGAAGTCACTTTTTTTACTATAACGAAATAAAAGATTAGTAGGAAGTTTTATCTGTGTATTTGGAGTAATGTGGGGGAGGATTAGAAGGAATGGATGATATGGATAAAAAAAAAGATGGTTTTTATAAAGCGTTAGAAGCTCATGGATATATTAGTTTAGCGGGAGAACAAAATCCCACAGAGTATAACATATCTCAATGCGAGGATGCAATTGAGAGTGTTTTGGAAAACTCTTGGAAAAAGATAGACAAAATTATTGCAGAGTATGGGAAGAAGGAAGAGGGTGCCACGTGGAATCAAAGCAAGATTTCCGAGGATATAAACACTTTGGAGAAAGGAGTGAAAGGTTCTAATGCTCTGATAAGGGAAGCGTGCAAAAAGGGAGTATTTAATAAAACCAACAGTGAAATAATAGAAAAGCTTTCAGAAAGTGCGATTGCATCTGCAGGAATGGTGGAATTGTTATGGCCGATAATTAATTCGGAAAACTCTTTGATTGAAAAAAATACTAAAGCGTTTCCCAAGATGGACGAGGACAGCGCATTGCAAAATTTATATAATCAATTTACGAGTGACCCAACAATTTTTTTGAAAATTTCTTCTCGAGTACTGCGTTATTATGGTATTCTACTGGCTTGTAAGAGAAATGTAAGAAAGAGTGAAGATGTAGTAAAAGATGCAGAGAGCGCTTACAGAAAAATGCTTCGGTTAAGCAAAATAAAGGTTAATTATAGAAAAAAAGGATCAACGCCTTCATCTGATGAGATTTCTCGATGGGGATTGGCTTTTGGAAACTTTATAGAGGAAATTCATAGTATTCGAAGAATGTCGGAAGGGATTCTGGATATCAAAAAATACGATACGTTATTAAAGGATTGTTTAAAAAGAATTAATAAGGAAGAAGCAATACAGATATTAAACAGTTTTCCGTGGAAAAAATTAAAATCGGATGAAGAATTAAGGGAGATTGCGTATTACATAATAGAAAACATGAACATTAAAGAAAGGATTGGCGCTGAAAAAAAATATAGAATTAGAATTAATTTAATTTTCTATTTTTTGGACTTGCCAGTCATTATCTCAAATATAACGAAAATATTACAAAGTAAGCTTTATTCGGTTTCAGGCAGCCAGATGAAGGGTAACTTTGAACGAGATTTATTCCAACAGATTGATGGGTTCTCAGTGGGAGAAAAACTGAATGTTTATAATTATTATGAGAATACAGTTTATGAAAGTAATGGCATATATTGGTCGCTGAGTGAGAACGAAGCTAAATGGGGGGAAAAAAAAGAAAGTTATTTTTCTGTTACTGTTAATCCTATATCAGGTAAGTCCTATTATCAGAGAGAGATTGTATTTAAAATTAATAAGGAAAGGTATAATGAGGACAAGATTTCTGAAAAAAAGCTGTGTAAAGATGGAAAATCAAAACTGTCTGTAAAAGGAATAGGGACGTTAGATGATTTTGGAAGTGATGTCATGAATGATGACATTATGGGAAAGATATTGGAAGAGCCTTCCAGCATCTATAATCATGTTAGAGTATCATTACTTTATCTGAATCATTATCGCAGTTTTCGAGAGCAAATCATTTCCTTTGATCACAGATTTAGATATTTGCCCAGTGAAAAAAAGATTATCTGTGAACAAAATATAGAACAGCTTCCCTTTTTTTATGGAAGGAAGGTGTATTCTTTGACTTGCCTTGTGGGGAAGAATGGAGAGGGCAAGACAAGCATAACGGATTTCTTGCATGACATATTTTTTGAAATGAAGGAATGGATAGATCGTGGAGAAATTGAAATGCAAGATATTGTCTCTTATTCAAAGTTTATCGAACGTGGTAATAATAAGGAATCTTATGAAAGGTATGGTTTAAATACAAAAAAAGTTGAAATATGCGAATCATTTGGGCTTAGAAGTTCTTGTAAGTTCCTCGTTGTATTTTCTGTAGGAGAAAAATATTATTATCTGTCAAACCTGGATAAGGATAGTCTCTGTATAGACGATGCTGATGTAGAACCATATGAAAAAAATGCGGGTGGATCTCAAGAACAGCAAATGAAGTTTATACGGTTCTCAGGCAAGGTTTTCTTAAATGGTGAAAAAGAACTTGCAGACACACAACGCGTTTCAGATGCGAGGAAAATAAAACTGACAGAGAACATAAGCGTGGATTTTTCGGAAGAAGAAACCAATCGACAGTTGTTAAGTAAAAAAGTGTTTCTTGAAACTAAAAAACAAATAGGTATATTAAAAGAAAAGCTGCCTGAAAGATATAATGGGTATGATAGCTTCATAGGATATAAAAAGGAAATAATTTCAAACTCAGAAATATCAGAAAGACAATTTGAAGCTCAAGACCAATCTTATTTTGACGCTTTATATCGATTTGTTTTTTTGAAACCTTTTCAAGAGGGGATGAAGGTTTTGCGAGAATCCATGGAGGAGACGAATAGCGTTGTTTATCAGAAGATCATAAATGAGATTAATACCGACACACACTGTGTTTTATTTGGAGCTGTTAAGGGAGAAGGAACACATCATTCGAACAGCATAAATATGGAAAGAATAAAATCCCATGTGAGATTTCTCCTTGCAAATAAGGATTTGTTCGATGCGCTTCATAAAACTAATTATGTTTATAAAGCTGGTGACGGAACAATCAAGCAATTGGATATAATGGATTTTCTGGAGCAATATGGAAAAGCAGGGTTGAATCCAACGGAATGTGATGGCATTTTCTTTCCCTTGTCATCGGGCCAATATAATCGCTTGGCGTTTCTTTCCAAGCTGTATTTTTTTATGAACGCAAAAGGGAAAGAATTGCCATTACAGGAATCAGTAATCACTCCCTCAGTGAAAGCAAGGATGCTAAGGAAATCCCAGACGATTGTTCTTACCATAGATGAAGGAGAGGTTTATTTTCATCCCGAGTGGCAAAGACGATTTGTTTGGGACTTGTTATTTATCATCAATGAACTGGGGAGAAATACTGAGGAAGGGACAGTACAGATTATTTTGACGACCAATTCCCCTTTTATGCTTTCAGATATCCGAGTAGAGGATGTGATAAAACTGAATAAAAGCGATGAGCAATTGGATATAGGGAAGACATTTGGTCAGAACATCCACACGTTGCTGAAAAATGAGTTTTTTATGGATAGTACTATCGGTGAGTTCTCTAGGGAGACGCTAATATGGTTAATGGAACTTCTTAAAAATCCAGAACAACTAATACATAACCTAAAAGATTTAGAGGATGATTGTAGAAAATTAGCACATGAAAAAACAAGGCTTATAAATATTGATAGTTCCGATAAAAATGTCGACGAGAATCAAATGAAATCAGATAATAAACTGTTAAAATATCAAATTGAAGATGTTATAGAAAAAAGTAAAACGATGGTTGAATCATCGGTTTTTAATAAGGTTCTTGATCTGAGTATGATTTACAAAAGGGGGTACGATGCCAGAAAACTTGGATGGGAAGAAATCGAACAATCGCATGATGAGATGAAAAGGGACTGGGAACATGTCTTTGATATAGAAGACCAAGGAGAAAAATTGGATTACATGTTAAAAAAATGTCTTTATAGAATAAAACCGTCAAAAAAGGATTGGGGAGAAGAAAGAATATGGTCTCAAGTAGAAGGTAAGTATGTGGATATGGAGGTCAGTAAACGCTATGGAATAAACAATGGGGGTTCCTATGCTCTTCCGGCGGGATTAAATTCGGAAAAAGTTTTAGAGATTATTATAAATGGGATAGGCGAGGATCTTTATCGGGCAGAAATGGAAAGACTTTATG
>ODAI014077922.1_pt1 | contig 23006 bp, 9 predicted proteins | sample 1539321 | NCBI WGS metagenome assembly ODAI01 (sample SAMN02144231, study PRJEB22623) | gut metagenome | biome: sheep rumen | host: Ovis aries | place: New Zealand | reverse complement strand
CCGGCACCCGTCCCCGTCCCCCCCCCGGCCCCGGCCCCTGCCCCGGCCCCCGCTCCCGTTCCTACCCCTGCCACGACAACAAGTACCCCCGGTCAATCATATAGAAGCACTTCCAAATCAGTACATCCTTCACCTTCAGTATCAATGAGTGAACAGTTAAAAGGCGCTGAAGAATACGGTTCAGCCAAGCTCTCTCCTCAGCAGCTTCAGACTCCCGTATCAGATCAGCCCGGAAATCTCGGGTCTGCTCTTCTTTCAAACAACACTCCCGCTCCTGCAGCTGCGCCGGCTGCTGCTAAGGAAGATAACGTAAGCTTCGAAGATAAACTTAAAAAGATCGAAGTCATGCACGAGATGGGCGTAATGAGCGATGACGATTATAAGTCCAAGAAGCTTGAGCTTCTCTGCAAGGAAAGAGGACTTGACAAGTTCTATGAGAAGATCCAGAAGGTTCTCATTTCCAAGAGTTCGGGACTTATGTCAGAGGATGACTTCCTCGGCCAGGTTCACACTATCGTAGATCCCTGCTTTGACGCATCAGTTTCAGACCTTAACGAGTTCAAGTCCAATATCGCAATGATCCCCGTGATCAGAGTCAGCGGACTTGTAAGCGAAGCAGAATGTGACAAACTTACCGACAATCTTCTTGACGGTATTGCTTATGACGACAGTTATTCAAACGAAGAATTTATTCTTAATCTTAAAAAGCAGGCTCTCCTTAAAGAGTCAGAAATCCTTTCCGAAGCTGATTACAACAGCGAGATCGGAAGACTTAAGCTTGCACTTAATCCCAAGGACAGCGATGACCGTGATTCACTCAAGGCTAAGCTTGGCAGATGGCCCGCAATGGTTGAAGCAGGGGTCATAAGCCCCGAAGATTTCGAAGCAAAGCGCAGCAGACTCATTGAAAGCCTTGATTCCATGGGTTCTGATGATGTTGAGTCTCTTAGGTCCAAGATCAAGAAGCTCATGCTCTTAAGAGAGTGTGACTGGGTCAACGATTCAGAGCTTGCAGCCAAGAAGTCAGAGATCATCGGAACAGTATCTTCCACTCCCGACGAGATCTTAAGAATGCAGCTTCACAAGGTTGCAGTTGAAGGCGGACTCGAGACCGATGCTGAATATGATGCAGCAAAGAATGCCATCGTTTCAGAGATCACAGCTCCCGTTAACGGAGATATGGAACTGTTCAAAAAGAGGATCGAGCTCCTTACCAAGATTCATGATGCAAGTATCATTTCAGATGCTGAGTTTGCAGATTTCAAGAACAAACTGCTTGATCTTTAATTAAAAATCAGTGAAGCGATGAGATAATGTTTCATGAATAAATATGATATTAGCAAAATCTGTTTGAGGTGTATGAGGGTTAGCGACGACCAGGATACATGTCCGTTTTGCGGTCATAACAAAATGGGCGAAAAGACCTGGAGCAAGGCGCTTAACCCCGGCACCATCTTAAATAACAAATTACTCATAGGCAACATACTCGGAAAAGGCGGTTACGGTATCACATATATCGGATTCGATCTTTTGCTTGAGTACAGAGTTGCCATCAAGGAATTTTTCCCGGAAGATCTTGTAACAAGATCGGATGACGGGAATACTCTTGTTGTTCTCGATGAAGTCAATTCCGAAAGTTACGAAGAAGAAACCCAGGCTTATTTAAGAGAAGCCCGTGTTTTAGCTGAATATTCCAAAAACAAAGGTATCGTATCCATAAAAGACCTGTTTTATGAGAATAATACAGGTTATATCGTTATGGAGTATCTTGAGAACGGCAATCTGTTCAAATATGTTGATAATCACGGCGGATGGCTCCCTTCAGACAGAGCTCTCGCGCTCATAGAGCCCATTATCGACATTCTCGGAGATCTTCACCAGTCAGGTCTGATCCACAGAGACGTCTCTCCCGACAACATAATGCTTGATAAGGACGGTTCCATCAAGCTTATTGACTTCGGCGGATCAAGAAAGGCCGGATCAAAGGTAAAGCAGGAATTCCTTGGAAAATGGGGATTTGCTCCTCCTGAGCAGATGTTTTCAAGAATTTCAGAACAGGGACCCTGGACAGATATCTACGGTATCTGCTCTACTTTGTATTATCTTGTCACAGGAGACATTCCTCAGTCTGCCATTGAGCGTGAAGAGAATGACCTTATAACTCCCATCAATTCATACAATATCGATCTTGATCCCGGTGTTGGTGAGCTTATCATGAAGGGTCTGTCCATGAAACCCGAAGACAGGCAGCAGTCCATAGATGAGCTTTATTTTGATCTCTACGGTATCAAACGTACTTCCAAGCAGTCACATGCACAGGAAGCTGTTGCCGAGCGCCGTGTGATAGTACTTGACCGTGACGGCAGGGTCTGGTTCGGATCGTATCCCATGAACGAGATCCCCATCGACAAGGTTACAAGTGACATCGAATGCGCTGAATATGACGAGAACAATACTGCCATCGTTAATGATGAGAAGTATTACAGGCTTCCCGTTTATAAAGATTTAAAACCTCCCAAGGAAAACGGAGGATTCTTAAGCAATGTCATTAAGACCAAGCGTTCAAGGATCAAGGACGGCTACAAATATTTTAAATACAATGCAATCCCCTGGAGGATCGCAAACGAGTCCAACGGGCGCACCACTCTCATAAGTGAGTATATACTTGATTATCTTCCCTTCGACGGAACAAGTCACTTAAAGTACAGCGACAAGGAAATAACCAAGGTTAAAACCGGTATATACTGGGGAGATTCAAAGTTAAGAGCCTGGCTGAATTCCGTATTCATCAATATGGCATTTTCATCACAGGAGAAGGTTAAGCTTCATTTCACGAAGATCTCCACTCCCACCTCGGCTCTTGATGACAGATATACCAACGATAAGGTTTATATACCGTCACTTGACGAGCTTTATTACGGTTTTGATACCTCCAAGGAAACGATAAACCGTTCAAAGAAAAATAAAGACAATACCTACTGCACTGCCCCGGTTTCCCAGTATACCGCTTCAATACCAAGGGATCCCGATTTTGCTCCATGCTTCGGATTAAGATCCAGAGGTCAATTCTCCAGCGATATGTCCTATATCGCAAGTGAGGATGCATACGGGCAGATGATAGGCAGGAACGGTCCCGAGAACTGGATGCTCAATAAACGCTGCGGTATCAGACCTGTAATCTGTGTCAGCAGCGATTCGATAAAGAGGATTTCATAAGAAGATGGCGATATATGCAATCAGCGATCTTCACGGACACTACAGTACATACCTGAAACTCCTTGAAAAGATAAACTTTTCGGATAATGATTATATGTATGTCGTAGGGGACGTCATAGATCGCGGTCGTTTTGGCGTCAAGATCATACAGGATATCATGAAACGCAAAAATGTCGAGCTTATCCTTGGCAATCACGAACTCATGATGATCGATGCGATCCAGTACATGAAAGACAACAAGCTGGATGGCAAGAATATATCACAGGAAATGGGTGAAGCATTTACTCCCGTGGATCTGTGGTTTCATCCTGCAAACGGCGGCAAGACCACATATAACGCTTACTGCAAGCTTGAAGAAAAAGAACAGAAAAAGATCTTCGAGTATTTAAAAAGCTTAAGGCTTATAAAAAGAGTTACCCTGGGGGATATCACATATCATATCTCCCACTCCTACTCTGTAGGCTACAAATTCGGCGATGAGCTTTTCTATAAAGATGCAAAAAAAGATGCCGAATCAGTTGTATGGGATTCCCTTCTTGATGACAGACCTCCTGTTGATATGTTGGAATCCGAATGGTTTGCATACTATAACGACACATATATTGTGGGTCATGTATTTACCCAGAGGCTTGGGTGCATGGATGAAAAAGGCAGAGGCAAGATCTGCAGAATAACAAGACGCGGCGGCATCAAAGTAATAGATATCGACTGCGGAATGGCACTTAATTCAAAATCAAGCAGGATCGGATGCTTTGAACTTGAATCAGGCAAAGAGATCTACATAAACTATAAATAAAAACTCCGGGTTACCGGAGTTTTTTTATGAAACATAAAAACCGTCACAAATTTTTCTGTGATTTTATGAAAAAAACCTCCACATATTATACTTATATTTTTTAATACCCAAGCATTTTACCTGTATTTTACCGATATCTCGTGCTCTCCTGCGCTTAAACCCGGCACGGATAACAGTCCCCCGGCATAGGGCTTTGTTTCTGCTTTGGCACCGTCAACGGTAACGACGAATCTGTCTGAATATGATATTGTTAAGATCAGAGTGTTTACCTGAGGATCTTTAACATCAACAAACCCGTGGATCTCCCGGGGCTTTAATAGATCTGCTCTAAAAGCTCCTTCTGCTATTTTTGAATGCACTTCTTGAAACTTTGAAAGGTCAAGGCTGTAAAGCATGGGAGTTCTTACCACATCGGACCCTTCAACGGTTATAATGCATCTCCTGTCTTCATCAAAATTCCCCACAAAAATATTATACGACTTCTGATATCCCGCAAAAGATCCTATTACCGCATCATCCATGCATACATATACCGTCTTGGAATTGGATTTTGTCTCATAATCAAGATCAAATTCGTTTAATAATTCAAAATTCAGATATATGTTTTTTCCGGCAGGTGCGGTAAATTCAATGGTATTTTTAATGAGTTTAGTTGGAAGCAGGTCTCCCACTTTTTCTTTTCCGTCAAAAGGCACGGTAAAAGTCTCTATTTTTTCACTGAATTCCAAAGGAGCAAGAACTCCGGGGTCGCTGCCGTAAACAGAAGTCAAAAGAGCATTCTGGTTATTAAAAGGATCAGTATTAAATAAGCATGTATCGGGAGCAGCCATATATCCGGAGCCAAGGGAATACGGATTTTTGCTGAGAGTATGGAAGCCGTTTGAAATTATCATCTCATATCCCGGCTCTGCATTTGATGTGTGGATATAATAATCTGTTCCCAAAAGCATTGAACACAGCAAGCAGTCACCGGCATCACAGGCCTTGTAATGATACTGAAGATAACCCAGATCTTTATATAATTTAAGCATCCCGGGATCGTAAACGGAAGAAAAATAATCCATACCGTTGAATCCAAGGAGCATGGGATCATTGGATGAAAATTCGTAATCCTTATTGATCCTGCAAAAAGAAGCGTATTTACCATTAACATTACGTGAATCGGCCAGGGCCGCCTCTACAAGATCCGAAGTGGTATCAATGAATATTTCATATTCTGACCTTGAAGCAGCAGGTAAAGTCATAAGCTCCATTTTAGTGATCTTCTGACCGTTAAATACTAGAAGAGCCACAGTTATCAGGAGCAAAGCCGTTTTTTGATATGTCTTGGAAACAGTCTTTACACCCTCTCCCGCAAGAACCAGCACAAAGAAGACAAAAAGAAATGAAAATCTGTGAGGATATGCAACAGGATCTCTAAGCATATGCCATATCCTGTAAAGAGGCCTGAATATAAAGCTTAAAACAAATAAAAGCACAAGACCTGCTGATATATAAGTATATGCCCTGTTTTTTCTGTTTTTATAAATACTGTAAAAAGAAAAGATAACAAAGATAAGTGTAAAATATATATACGGCGCACCTTCGCTGTAAAGGTAACCAAAATGTCCGCATATGAACTGCTTAAGAAGGCTTAAGGGGCTTGTGACGATGATCTTACCGTCAGAATAAACACCGGAATCAGATACCTTTCCTTTTGAAAGCTCCCTGAATACTGATATAAGAAGGGGAAGTGAAAGTAAAGCGCCAATAAGTGAATAAAAAACAAAGTATAAATAGCGCTTTATAGCACCTGTTTTATCATTTTTGAAAAAACCGGACTCAGACATGATAAATACAGAATAAAAGACCAAAAACAAACATACCATGTATGCGGAATAATAATGGGTATATATACAGCCTGTAAGTAATATCAGATAAATGCACCCGTTTTTGGGCTTTGGATCCTTAAGCAATCTTTCAAGAAAAATGCAGATAAGGGGAAGCCAGATAAGAGTATCCAGGTACATGGGAAGTATAAAAAATGTTATAACAGCCGAAGAAAGGCCGTAGCAAAGGCTTAAGACAAGATTCAAAGATCTGTCCTTTATACCTCTGTTATCTGCAAAAAGAGAAAAAGAAAGACAAATGGCACCGCATTTTAATATATCCATCAGCCATATGGCATCAGGAAGATCATGAATATCGAAAAAAAGCGTGATAAGAGAAAAAGGAGAAGCCAGATAATAGGCATACATTCCTGTATATGAAGTCCCAAGGGATCCCTGGAAAGTATAAAAGAATGAAGAATTACCGTTAAAAAGAGATTTTAAGGATGAATAGAAAGAGACAAACTGCTCTCTCATGTCAAAAATAAGAAGAGTATTCTCAGATGAGGGATAAATCCCCGCTAATGCTAATATCACGGCCGCCAGAAAAGCGCCCGTGATAAAAGATAAAAAAGCTTTGAAGAGCTTATCCCTCATATACTCCTCTTTTTTACAAAGATAAGGAACAGTCCGGTAAAGATCATCACAAAACATATAAGAAGCCTTACGATAATGGCTGCAGACATGCCTGAGACCGGTTCCGCAGGAGTTTGAACTTCCGCAGGACCGCCTGATGCGGCTTTTAAAGTAACATCAGAAACAATGATATCGGATTCTTCAAGATCGTCACCTGTTGAATACAGCGCAAAAACACTGAGATGGTAGGTAGTAAACCTTGCAAAGGTTCCGTCATCCGAATTGACCACGGATACGGGAATATCTTCAAGCTGGCCGTTTCTGTCATATGTCATGGCAACAAGCTTTTTGCCTTTAAGATCTTCGGGAACGGGTATTGCGATCTCAAGTCCCTGGTTACCAAGCTTGGTAATTGGAATTCCTGAAGCATCGCTAAGAGTAATATCATAAAGAACTCTGTTACCGAGGCTGTATCCTTCAAGAAGATCGGAAGCCCTGCCTATGGCTCTGTCAAGATTAACGGAATCGGTAACAGACAAGATCTTTAGATCAAAGGGTCTGTCAGCACCGTCAAGGTAAGCTACGGCTCCTTCAATTCCCGTTACATTTACCTGTGCATTATCAGGATCTGCTGCAGATGATCTGAGAGAAACATTTGAAAGCCTCTGGGCAGTCTCCTCGTGGGTTATATTAATGCCTGATGCATCATCAAGATCGTTAAAAGCATTAATACCAACGTTTACTATCCTGTCCGGCTTATCTTTTACCGATATCATGGTATCCTTAAATGCTCTGTCAAGTATCTCTGTCTCACTTCCGCCGAATGTAACTTCTTCAAGTCCGGTGCAGCCCATGCAGGCTTCTTCTCCGATGCTTATAAGAGTATCCGGCAAAAACAGCTTTTTGATCCTTGTATCATCTTTAAAACATCCTGCAGAGATGATCCTGACACCTGACGGAACCGTAACATTTGCTCCATGTCCCCTGTATGCTATAAGTGCACCGCCTCTTACGAGAAAATCTCCGTCACTTGCATTAAGATCATCGTCAAGATTATTGTTAATGCCCCCGGGAGCACTCTTAAAATCCCTGACCCACTTTGTCTCATCAAATGCATAGGGTTCGATCTTCATAACGGATTCCGGAAGCTTAACATCTTCAAGAAGGTCGCAGTGGTAAAATGCGCCGTAATCGATCTTTTTCACGGAATCCGGAAGTGTGACATTTACTACATCGGTTCTTGAAAAGGAGAACTGGCCTATCTCTTCAATACCCATGGGAAGGGTCATATTTGAGGTATCCTTGGAAAGATAATATGCCTTGTCCGCAACGATACGGTTATCTACGATGGTGTATTTGGGTATGGATGATGAATAGACTATCCTGTTTTCAGGTTCAGATGCTTCGGGAGTATCATTTTCCTGAGGTGTAGGATTTCCGACTTTGACATTCATTGCGGAATTATCCATAAATACAACAGCAGTATTGCCTACAATATGGGACTGACCGTAAATATCAGTATTTTGATTATACGCAACGGCAGTATATGTTCCGTCAGGCCTCTGAGTTATCTCAAATTCAGTGGTATAAGCTCCCGGCTCACCGTAAGGATCGGTTTCATCTACAACAGTTGTTTCACCGGCCCCGTTTTCATCGGTATTGTTTTCATCGGGAACATCAATGGTACCGATATCTTCGTAAACGGGGAAATCCTTCTGCCTGTTATAAAAGCCCTGGGCATATTCCCAAGGGTAAGAACCTTCAGGCGCAAAAATAACAAGCTTATAACATCCGTCAAAAGCCGTATCGTGAATATTATGGGTATACTGGGTAATTGTAATTGCTTCGAGATTAACATCATCCTCGAAAGCATAGATACCTATTGATCTGATGTTTTCGGGAATACTTATGGATACAAGCCCCATACAGTTCGCAAAAACAAAATCATCGATGGAGGTCAGACCTTTTCCGATAACAACTTCCTGAAGATTATCGCAATCCCAGAAAGCATATTCATTTATTTTTCTGACGCTGTTGGGGATCGTGACCTTACGTATCTTATCATTATCCCTAAATGCATCGGTTGCTATTTCGAGAACGGTGGAGGGGATAACAACCTCCGATGCCGTTCCGTTATAGGCCACAAGGACTCCTGCCGAGGAAATAGCAAATTCGGGAACGGATGCAGCCACCGCTCCCGAAGAAGGAAGCTGCATCACGAGCAATGATGATATTATCAGGATCACTCCCAACAGCTTTCTGAATTTTTTCATAAGGTTAAACCCTTTTAATTATTTCTGTTTTCTGACTGAAGAGCCGCTGCCGGCTGCTGCCTTAACAGTCTTCTTGTCCTTCATAAGGAACAATACGATGGATATTGCAAAAAGAGCGATGGATACGAACCACTTGGGATGGATCGGATCTGCGGTCTTAGGCGTATTGTCGATGGCATTTGGATTATTGTCAGATCCTGCCGCCATGGAAACGGTATTTACATATATTACATAGGGCGAGAAGTGAGTACATGTAAATGTTACGCAGGGAACGCCGTTGATGGTGGTGAACTTGGGATTAAGTCCGTCAAGCTCTCCGTTTACAACATAACCTACCTGGTTGTTTGCACCGTACTGAACCATGGAATCGGGAAGAGGCAGAGTTATGGTAATGGTAAGACCCGAAGTATCATGGATCTGCGTAGTTCCTGCGGCATCATAAAGACTGATGTCCATGGGGAAATAAACCAGATTGTCAACGCTTCCGTATTTCTTAAGCAGTGCATCAAGTACAGCCTTATCAGCGGTCTGACTGGCTGTTACTTTGATGGTGAAATTATCGGAAGATCCGTTAACCGTAGCAGATACAACACCTGTATTGGAAAGTCCGTTCTTGTCTATGACAACTGTTGTCCCGCTGCTTCTTACGACATTTCCGCCTGTAGGAGTCTTGTTGTTATTGTTATTATTTGTTCCGGATCCTGTTCCACCTGTTCCGTTTCCGTTCTTATTGGAAGTGGAAGCAACATAGTTAGCGGTAACGGTAACCGGATTCGAAGGCATGGTCACAACCGTTGCAGACATTGCCTTTGAAGCAATGGGTGTGGAATCGGGAGATACGGTCCAGCTGCTGAAGGTAGTGCCGGTCTTTGCATCATTGGCAGTGATGACAACCTGGGCACCGGGCTTATAGCTTCCGGATCCGGATCCGTTTACAACGGTAAGGGTATAGAAAGGACCGGTATAGTTATCATCATCTCCCTTATAATCAGGATTCTTTACCATGGTAAATCTCATATCCTTATCCATCTTGGTGGATGAAGGATCGGGGGACCATTTGCACTGTTTATAACCTGAAGGCATCATAAGATCGGGAGGTGTGGTATCCTTCTCTATTGAAAGCTTCTGGTAAACAGTAACACCGTCGGTGTAATAATATGTTGCGGTAAACTTATTGGAAGCAGTAGGATCAGCTCCGTCCGCAGGAACAAGCACAAACTTGGTATCTGCGTTTATAACGGTGGTAGCTACATCAGGCGACCACTTCCATTCGGTCCTTGAATAATTGGGAACGATGATGTCATATGCCGTTCCGCCGGGATCAACTCCCCATACCTGATACAAACTTCCGTCAGGAAGATAATATGAAACCTTGAACTGGCCGGGGCCTACAGTACCGCCGCCCTGTCCTCCTTCTCCGCCTGAGCCTGATGAATACTTGGCATAGAACTTGATAACTCCGTCCTTTTCCTCTACCTGGTCAAGGGTAAAGAGAACTCCGTCTCTGGGGTCGATCTTCTGCCAGGTCTGGAAGGTGTATCCTGTTTTAGCCGAAGGTGCAAGATATGCGATCTGGTTGGCATTTATATAGTACTTGGTGGTTCCGTTGTCGTCCATTGTCAGAACGGGAACATTATCCATAAGAACAGTACCTGTTGCGCCGGTATCGGGATCTGTATCATAGAAAACGGCAGTATATGATTCGTTAAGTCCCTTATACTTTGCAACAAGAGTCAGATCTTCTTTAATGTTAAAGCTGTATCTGTAATCGTAGGTATCTTCAGTATCATAGAGATTGTAATAATGTTCGAAAGCAAATCCCGGTGTTGAATGCTTGTTATCGGAGTCCATATTGGGATCCCTTAAGATGACCTGGTCTCCGTCAACATATTCATCGGTGAACATCAGTGTAGCCTTGGTGGCATTGGCATCTGCATAATCATAATAGGTCACATAATAATGCTTGATGGGGGCAAATGCCTGAACAAGATAGTTATGATTCTCAAACTGCTCATATGCCCTTGATTTATTGGTCACATTACCGTTCTCATCAGTTTCTGCCGGTGCATAAACGGTCAGATTCTCATTTGCGGCTTCTGATACACCGTGGTCAGAAGAATCACTTGCAGGATTGGACATTGTAGTCCTTATAAGGTCAAGTCCGTGAGTCTTCCAATCGAGATTATCATTCATTACCGTAAGGTTTCTGAGATTGGATCCTTTGAACGCATAGTTATCAATAAGTCCGCAGGACTGGGGAAGGGATACGGATACAAGATCCTTGGTATCTTCAAACGCTCTTTCGGGAAGTGTATAGAAAGAAGCATTCTCAAGATTTACAACATTAACTTTAGTGTCCGCAAATGCTTCCTGGGAGATGGCACTTACTCCCTTGGTCTCACCGGGCTGAACCGTTCCCGCAGTTCTTCCGGGAAGGAACTCGATAAGCGCACTCTTGGCACCGCTGTCATCAAGGGAATAGATTATTCCGTTATCAGTCTTGAATCTTGTATTATCCTGGAAGTCGACATTTGAAAGAGATGATGAATGTCCTCCGGATGTATCTGTTGTCCTGTCATAATAATCCACCCTGAAAGGCGCAAGTCCGAGACTGCTTACAGCAGAGTCGAATTTAACGGAAGACAGGGAATCATCATTATAGAAAGCATGATCGCCTATGGAGCTTACTCCGTACATCTCAACATCTGTAAGATTGTCACACTCGGCAAATCCCTGTACTCCTATGCTGTCAATGGGCTGGGTTGAATAAACGCTCTGAAGAGAATCACAGTTATATAAACCGTAATCGGGGATCGTAGCGGTCATATCTCCGGTAAGAGAAATACCGGTAAGTGTATTACATCCGGCAAAATCGCTCTTTGCGTCATCAATCTGCACCATACCGTTAGCATCAAGAACAGGTTTTCCGTCGCTGTCTTTTACATAATCAACATCGATCTCAGTGAGACCCTTGGAATCAACAGCCATATTATTGGTGCCGGTCCTTGTTTTAAACAGTCCGTCTTTAATGGACTGAACGCCACGGGGGATGACAAGTGTTTCAAGTCTGGCCTTAATCTCCTGGTCGTATGCAGTAGTGGGATTTGCAGAACCCGAATTTATATAGTGCTGAATTGCATCATACTGCTCAATGGTAAGATATCCGTCAGCTGAAGATGTCCTTGTATCCTTATTTGGATTATTGTCATTAACAAGATAATCTCCTGCTGTTGTGGCTATAGTGGTGGCAGTGGGGAACTTCACAAGTTCGGCGCAGTCCTTATTCTGGTTATAGCTGATCTCAAGAAGCGAAGGGAATCCGCTGATAACAGTAGGATAACTCTTATCCTGGTTGGGATGAGAATACACACCTCGATTGCTCATCGCATAATTGAAAGGCGAAAAATCGGTAAATTCAACAGAATCAATGTCATAATCGAAATTGAATACGAAGAAGAGTTTTCCCGGGGTTCCTGTAGAAGAATAACCGGTACAACCCGACATATGGTCTGTCACCATAACCTGGGTGAGGAATGCTTCATCCCTGATCACTACATTGGGATTTCCAAAATATACAAACTTAAGATTATGACATCCTTTGAAAGCTCCCTCTCCGATTATATCGATGGTTGAAGGAAGCGTTACCGTCTCAAGGGTACAAAGATCCTTGAAGCTCCGGGCACCGATCTCGGCAATATGATAAGGTCCGAACTTTTCGGGGAAAGTAAGGGACTTAACGGTTCCGATCTTATCGAACCCGCAGAGTGTATTTGTGGAGTCAACCTGGTAGATGGCTTTTCCGCCGCCTTCCTCATTGACTGTCCTCTCATACATCTCTTCGGCAAAATACTTATAAGTATATTCGTAATCCTTATCCATTCCCTGGAGAGTCTTGTGAAGAGCACCGATACCCATAGTGGGAGGATTTGCTCCTGCAGGGTCTACACCTTCAAAGCAGAACTCTTCCGATGTAAGCTGCTTATGGAATGACATATGGTCATCCGCATCTGTGGCTTTACCAAGATTAAATCCGCAGGTCGGATGGTCATCATTTATATTGTCCGTCTCATCCGCAAAGGTCATATAAGGGCTTAAGACAACGACTCTTTCAAGGCCAGAACAGTCTTCAAGAATATTTATATTGATCTTTCTGGGTGAATTAACGTTATATCCTGTTCCGAGGCTCACAGGGAAAAGGATCTTTCTAAGCCCGGTGCAACCATAAAAAACATGATATCCGATATTTGATAGTCTTGACTGGGTACCAAGATCAACGGTAACAGGAGTACCCTGATCGTCCACGGTATTGATCTTCTTCCCGGAATCATCAAGCTTTGATGTATCCTCGGCACCTGTAAGGGATGAAAGATCTCCGGTAAGGTCCATGTAATTTAAGTTTGTGCATCCGTAGAAAGCACCGTCGCAGATAAGGTTTACACTGTGAGGGACAAAGAATCCGGAAAGTGAAGAACAATTTCTGAATGCATATGCACCGATGTTCTGAAGCTTGGGAGACAAGGGCATATAAACATTGGAAAGAGCACTGCATCCGTCGAATGCATGGTTTCCGATGGCAACAAGACCGTTTTCAAATGTAATACTACTCAGCGCAGAACAATTATAAAAGGCATAATCTCCTACACCCGCAAGATTCTCGTGAGTGATAAGTCTGGAGATATTGGCACCTTTTTGGCCGGCAAAGATACCGTTCTGCTTGTGATCATCATCTATGGGTTCTGCAGAAAGCCTGTATCCTCCGTTAACGGTATCCTCTTCAACAAACTGGTTTCCTATATAACGGACCTCAATGCCCTCGACCTTCTGGAATACATCCTGATCACAAAGCTTAAAATCGCTGCCGTCCTTATAAAAAAGCTCATCAGCACGGAATCCTTCCCAGTTGTTACTGTCGCTTGCAAGGCAGGGACGGTAGAATACATGATATATCTTGTATGTATATGCATATTCGTATTCGGTAACAACGTTATTGGCGTCCCTGATCTCATTGATGACCTGGGATTCAACATTTATCCTTATCTGGTTAGGGCTTTTTACCGCATACTGATAAGATGTGTCTATGGCCATGAGCATGTCATAGAGATGACCGCTTGTTGAATAGGTATTGATCTTATTAAGATACGTTTCACCGGGATATCTGTTATCAAAGGGCTCAATATCCTCAAGCGCTGCAGTTCTGTCGGCTCTTCTCTCAGTGTATGTTGCCGTAGATGTCTCGTCGGTGTAGTAATAAAGGAATCCGCCGGATTTATTGACAAGACAGTTACCCTGGGAAATATTGTTATCGCTGAGCTGCTTATAGACATCGACGGTATTGGGGATCTCAAGAGTTCCTCCCGAGAGGTATCCGCCTTTATATCCGAGGATAACGGCAAATTCATTACTTCCGGGACTGTATGTACCGGTGCTGTCAACGTATGCAAACTGGAAATCGTTGTTTCCGGTAGAGAAAATGGGGATATCCTTTACTCCGGATCCGTCATTATATGTGGCTTTGACGAAAGGAATACTGGAAACGGGGCATTTTACCGCATCATAATCAGGATCCGTGCTCTGCTGGACCAGCTTATATTTATCGGCGGGAGTTATCTGTGCTCCGGAACCGTCACAGGTATTGGCAGCTTCAGCCTTACCACCCTGTAATGATCCGGTAGGAATAGCCGCAACGACTATACTGGTGGCCAGAAAAAGCGCACCCGCAGTCTTACGTACCGAAGCTTTAACTCTTCTTTTTGGTTTACTCATTAATTAACCCTCCGTTTTGCCCTTAGGCAACCAGAAAATCTGATGATCAGTCGATCTTTTTGGCCACTACAGCGAAGCGGCCGTTTTTTTCCTCATAATCACAAGTAGAGAGCGTAAGCAGGTGATCTCCCCACACTGCCTGCACTCCTGTATCATATAATGACATCTGAGCCATCTCATTCATGTATGAATTGAATTCTTCGGCTCCGTTGGCATCTATAAACCTGTAATACTTGAATGAAATGTCACCTTCCGTCTTAAGGGATGTTCTGAAGGCATACATCACTTCATATGTACCATGCTCATAAATGGTATCGAACCTAATATATTTATGAGTCTGGTAAAACTTCTCGTCCTCATATTTGACAAGATTTCCGAACATCCTGCCGCTTTGCATGTGATGGCCGTAAAGTATCAGATTATCGGACGGTTTTATGGCATCACACTCACAATCCATGAATATGCAGCCGTTCTTATCCTTATTCTGTTCAAAGTCATGAGTAAGGTAATATTCGTTGTCTTCGGTCTGCATAACAGGATAGCTTATAAAAGCCTCTCCATCTATATCGGCTATTTCCAGCCATCCGATTAGCCTTTTATTTTTATTATAAAGATCGATATATTCGGGAAGGATATCAGGGGTCTCTTCCTCGTCAACATAATGGATTACGACTTTGCCGTCATCTTCGGGCTTTGAAGGGCCGTTTAAAAGAGCTTCGCTCTGTGCCCTGTCCCTGATATTGCCAAGAAGATCCGTTGTATTTGCAGAGCGCATCTTCGTAAAATTATAGATGACAATGTAAAGGATGCTTGCTGCCGCAACAAAAAGACACGAGATCAGGATGATCCTGCGGTTCCTCTCCTGTCTTTTTAAGATCTCATAGGCCTGCTTTTCTATATCGGGATCCGGTTTATCCCTGAAAGCAATATCCGAGCTTTTGACCTTTTTTACGCGAAGCTCGCTCTTTTCATCAGAGTCCCGGTCTTTTTCCTCCATGGATTCAATGATCTTATCCACATCCTCGATAAAATCATCACCAAGCTGTGTGGCAAAATTGATCTTGCCTGCATGAAGCTTTTTTGAAAGAAGCTTAAGATCATCAAGGGTCATCCTGTCCATGGATGCTTTGATCTTGTCAATGGCAGCTTTATCCGCATTTGCGGATGCTATCTCCTTCTCACCCTCGAATTTTCTTCCTTCGATAATTACAATCTTTCCCATCAGGTCACTTTATTACAAAGTTAACAAGCTTACCGGGAACATAGATCTCTTTTACGATCTCATGTCCCTCGAGTCTTGCAGCAACTGTTTCCTTTGCTCTTTCGATCATTTTTTCCTTGGATGCGTTTCTGTCCTCTTCAAATGTACCGCGAAGCTTTCCGAGAACCTGTACGGCAATGGTCACACTGTCTTCAACGCACTTATCATCATCATACTCGGGCCATGCCTGCTTATATACTCTTCCCTCAAAGCCTTCAAGACTCCAAAGCTCCTCTGTGATATGAGGCGCTACGGGATTGAGAAGGAGAAGGAAAGTCTTAAGGTCAGCCTTGGTGATGGAGCCTGCCTTATAGAAGTCGTTTATAAGACTCATAAGCGCGGCGATACCGGTATTGTACTTAAGTGTCTCAAAATCTCCTGAAACCTTACGGATGGTCTGATGGATCTTAACTTCAAGACCCGCAGAATAGGAATCTCCGACCTTTACGATATCCTGGAGCTTCCATACCCTGTCGAGGAATCTGCGGCATCCCTGAACTCCCTCCATGCTCCAGTTTGCAGCCTGGTCAAATGCACCTATGAACATCTCGTAGGTTCTGAGAGTATCTGCACCGAATTCTTCGATGATATCATCGGGATTAACAACATTTCCGCGGGATTTGGACATCTTTTCACCGTTTGATCCGAGGATCATTCCGTGGGATGTTCTCTTGGCATAGGGCTCCTTGGTGGGAACAACTCCCTCATCATAAAGGAATCTGTGCCAGAATCTTGAATAAAGAAGGTGCAGGGTCGTATGCTCCATTCCTCCGTTATACCAGTCTACGGGAAGCCAGTACTTAAGAGCTTCAGGGGATGCAAGGGCCTCCTTGTTGTCAGGATCTGTATATCTTAAGAAATACCATGAAGAGCCGGCCCACTGAGGCATGGTATCCGTCTCACGTCTTGCGTCGCCTCCGCACTTGGGGCACTTGACCTTAACCCAGCTGTCCATCCTTGCAAGAGGTGATTCTCCGTCATCCGAAGGCATGTAGCTTTCAACCTCGGGAAGCTTAAGGGGAAGATCCTCTTCCTTAAGAGGCACATATCCGCACTTGTCACAGCAAATGATGGGAATGGGCTCACCCCAGTAACGCTGACGTGAAAAAACCCAGTCACGGAGCTTGTAATTGACCTTGGCATGACCTATACCTTTTTCTTCAAGGAATTCGATTATCTTCTTCTTTGCATCGGCAACTGAAAGACCGTCAAGAAATCCTGAATTTACAAGGACTCCGTCAGCTACATCTGTATAAACCTGCTCTGTAACGGGCTTGTCTGATCCCGCAACAACTTCGATAATGGGAAGTCCGAATTTCTTGGCAAAATCCCAGTCTCTTTCATCATGGGCGGGAACCGCCATGATGGCACCGGTTCCGTAGCTCATAAGTACATAGTCTGAGATCCAGATGGGAATCTCCTTATCATTTACGGGATCGATGGCAGTAAGACCCTGTATGCATACACCTGTCTTATCCTTGGCAAGCTCGGTTCTTTCAAAATCGGACTTTCTTGAAGCTTCCTCGCGGTATTTTACAAGCTCATCATAGTTTGTGATCCTGTCCTTATATTTTTCGATATAAGGATGCTCGGGGCTCATTACCATGTAGGTTGCTCCGAAAAGGGTGTCGGGTCTTGTGGTATAAACAGTAAGCTTGTCATCAGTTCCGGTAAGCTTAAAGTCAACCTCGGCACCGGTGGAACGTCCGATCCAGTTACGCTGCTGGGTCTTAACACGCTCGATATAATCAACATCGTCAAGTCCTTCAAGAAGCTTATCTGCATACTCTGTGATCTTAAGCATCCACTGGGACTGCATCTTACGAATAACGGGAGCACCGCATCTTTCACAGACACCGTTAACGACTTCCTCGTTTGCAAGGCCTACCTTACAGGATGTACACCAGTTAATGGGCATCTGGGTCTTATATGCAAGACCTGCATTGAAAAGCTTAAGGAATATCCACTGTGTCCAGTGATAATAATCAGGATCCGTGGTATTGATCTCTCTGTCCCAGTCAAAAGAATATCCTATTGAATGAAGCTGTTTTTTAAACCTCTCCACATTATTCTTCGTAACGATCCTGGGATGGATCTTATTTTTTATTGCATAATTCTCTGTAGGAAGTCCGAAAGCATCCCATCCCATGGGGAAAAGAACATTATAGCCCTGCATGCGGCGCTTTCTTGCAACTATATCAAGGGCCGTATAAGGACGGGGATGTCCCACATGAAGTCCCTGTCCCGAAGGATAAGGAAACTCAACAAGCGCATAATACTTGGGCTTGGAATAATCATTGGTTGCTGCAAAAGCTTTCTCGTCATCCCAGACCTTCTGCCATCTGGGTTCAACTTCATGATGATCGTATACGGACGCCATTTTTTTACTCTCCTACATAGAAAATATTCATATCCGGGCATACCAGCCCATACTCTTAACAATTTTATTACATAATATATGCAAAATCAAGAATAATTATAAAAATGACCACAACATATTGTTCGAATAAAAAGCATTCATACAATATTTGCGAACAATAAGCCTAAAGCGTTATATGATTCATTTCTGACCGAAAGGCTTATTTCTTGATTTTACAGAATTTATATATTAAGATACTTTATGTTATTTATATTATGACAACCAAATATTTGGAGGTAACAACGTGAAAAAACTTTTCATAAAAGCTCTTATGGGCATTATTGCGGCTACGGCATTCACTCTCGCCATTCCCGTTTTTTCAAAAGCTGCGGGAGAGCCTTCCATAAGCCTTGTGACAGATTATCGCAATGACAGAGGACTTACCTATGCACTTATAAGCAACAAGGGAAGTCTCGGCGATGGAGTCAACTATTATGTTTGGACCCTTACAGAAACTGCGGTTGACCTTACAGACGGAAGCTCAACCCTGAATTATTCCGAAACAAGAAGCGGTCTTACTGACAGACTTTATATCAATACAGGGAAATTCAAAAGGGACCATCCGAATCAGGTCAATATCACGGCATCATGCCCCAGGCTCGGCTATACCTACACTTGTACCCTGACCATCAAAAACGATGAGCTTGTAAACGGCGGTTTCCATCTTGTTTTAGCCAATTCAAGCTGCCTGTATAACGGAATGTACAATAATACCATTGACGGATATACCATGCCTCTCGGATATCTTGCAAAAAATTCCGTAAAGGCAAATCTTCCCTACGGATATATGGACGGAGCAGAAGGCACTCTGGTATTCAACTACAGACCTGATTTTGTAAATAAGAGCGGAATCGTCTGCTACAACATTCCCGAAGGATATTTAACTCCAAACAGATCATTTAAGCTTGCAACCTTAAGTGACGGCGGTATCGTAAATGTATATGACGATCTTGATCTTAATCCCGCCACAGTTACCGCAAATGTAAACTTCAACGGATATGCTGTTATACTCATCTACACCGAAAGCACCACCGCTCCTCTTCCGGGACAATATGGGATCACCGTTCCCGTTTACCAGGTTGCAGCTCCCGTTCCGGCATCAACTTCACCCCAGAGCTATATCCCTCTACCCAATTACAGTTTCGAAAGATGCCAGCAGGGCCCTGCATGCCAGAACATATTCAAGGCATACACACCCGCTAACTATATAATCGTAGACCAGTTCTCATTAAAGACCTACGGAACCGCAAATACCTTCGAAAAGAACGGACTCGTCACCATGAACGTTGATAACAAGTTCTCCGATTACAAGCTCATAACCGTTGATTCAAACGGATATACCGTTGTTCTTGACGACATTGACCTAAGCAGAGATACAGCAACATTCCCCGTTAATTTCTCGGGATTTGCATGCGCGCTTGTAGCAAGATACTAAAATAACTGAATAATTGACGTGTATAACAAAACATGCCGACCCCTCGCACAGAAAAAAGAGCATCGGGGTTCGGCATGTTTTGTTATACACTATTTATCAACTCACAGTAAAAGGTTGGTGGCTATATATATCGATCCCGCAGCTCTTTTTTCTGTGCAAGGGAGCGATATATATAGCCACCAACCGGTTTAGCAAGTCATTAATTACTCGGTTATGTTTCCTTCCGCAACCTTCTGCGCTCTTGCCTGAACTTCCTTCTCCTGAACATCTGAAGGCGCCTGTTCATAACGGGCGAACTCAAAGGAGAAATCTCCCATTCCTGCTGTCATGGAACGGATAACCGTACCATAACCAAAGAGTGAACTCTCAGGGATCTCAGCTTCAATAAGAGTCATTCCGGGGCTTGAAGGATTCATTCCGAGAACTCTTCCTCTTCTCTTGTTAAGATCTCCCATTACGTCTCCGGTATTGGCATCGGGAGCTGTTACTTTTAAGGTCATGATAGGCTCTAAGAGAACGGGCTTAGCCTTCATGAAGCCGTCTCTGAATGCCATGGAAGCCGCTGTCTTAAATGCCATTTCGGAGGAGTCAACGGGGTGATAGGATCCGTCATACAAAACAGCCTTAACACCGATGACGGGATATGCCGCAAGAGGTCCTCTCTGTACGGACTCTGCGATACCCTTTTCAACTGCGGGGAAGAAGTTCTTGGGAACCGCTCCTCCAACAACCTCCTGTTCAAAGATGTACTGCTGATCAGGATCATCGGTGGGTGAGAACCTCATCTTAACGTGTCCGTACTGTCCGTGGCCGCCTGTCTGCTTCTTATACTTAGCCTCAACATCGGAAGTACCTCTGATGGTCTCCCTGTATGCTACCTTGGGCTCCATAAGTTCGATAACAACCTTGTACTCACTCTCAAGTCTTGACTTGATGATCTCAAGATGCATATCGCCCATACCATAAATAAGGGTCTGATGATTCTCTGCATCATTAACATTTTTAATGGTAAGATCCTCGTGTCCGATCTTCTGGAGAGCCTGGGAGATCTTATCGATATCAGCCTTGTCCTTAGGCTTATATCTCATGAAGGTATAAGGCTTGGAAATATCGAACATACCGAATTTGATGGGATTAGCCTTGGTTGAAAGGCTGTTTCCCGTGCGAGCCTGAGAAAGCTTTGCAAGAGCTCCCAGGTCACCTGCATGAAGCTCGGGTACTTCAATGGGCTTATTACCCTGAAGGATATAAAGTCTGCCTATCTTCTCCTCAACATCCTTATCGATGTTATAGATAAGATCATCTGTCTTAAGGACGCCTGAATTAACCTTGATAAGGCTGTACTTTCCGATAAAGGGATCAACGATGGTCTTCCATACGTATGCGCTCTTAGCCTTGGAGAAATCGTAATCACAATTGTAGATCTCGCCTGTCTTGGTAGCAATACCTGCAACATGTCTTACATCGGGTCCCGGGAAGTACTTGATTATATCATCAATGAGAGCATATGCACCCTTACAAGTGATGGATGATCCCATGGTTACGGGAACGATGCTTCCGTCACAGATGGTAGCTCTTAAGGCTGCTCTTATCTCTGCATCGGAGAACTTTTCTCCGGCAAAATATCTGTCCATCATCTCTTCAGAAGTCTCTGCTACGGCTTCCATAAGAGTCTCTCTGTACTGCTCAAGATAAGGCTTGTTGTAATCGGGAACATCACAGGGAACAACCTCTTTTCCCTGCCACATCTGGCCCTGCTCCGAAACAACGTTGACATATCCTACAAGCTCCTCATCTTTTCTGATGGGAAGATGGAAAGGCGCGATCTTTTTTCCGTAAAGTGCGGTAAGGTCTTCAACAACCTGACGATATGATGCATTGTCCACATCCATATTTGAAACATAGATGATCCTGGGAAGCTTATACTTTTCGCAAAGATCCCATGCCTTCTTTGTTCCGACTTCAACTCCGCTTCTTCCGTTAACTACGATGATAGCCGCACCGGCTGCGGAAACAGCTTCTTCAACTTCACCTACAAAATCAAAATAACCCGGAGTATCGATAATATTGATCTTTACATCATCCCATTCTACGGGGATAACGCTTGCGGATATCGAAAAACCTCTTTTCTGCTCTTCCTTGCTGTAATCACTTAAGGTATTGCCGTCAGCAACGGTACCCATACGTGAGGTAAGTCCGGTTATATAACCAAAGCTCTCTGCAAGAGTGGTCTTTCCGCTTCCTCCATGGCCGAGAAGAACAACGTTACGAATCTTGTCTGTCGTGTAAACTTTCATGAGGACCTCCGTAAAAATGTATTTGTGCAAATTTTACAAATATTCAGAAAATTTCTAAAATCGCACATACATATTTTACAGTAAAACGCTTTCTGTCGCAATATATAACTTAAAAAAATAGGACTTAGTTTCGCTGTTTATGAATTCATATAATGAAACACTTGCACAATAAAAAGAGCTGCGTGTTTCATTGCTTAAATACATATACAGCTTTTTATTTGCAATTTAAAAGAAGGAGTATATATATAAAAACTCGCAGCTCTTTTTTCTGTGCTAGAGTTTTTATATATATACTCCTTCGTATCTAAGTTTGTTATATTCCGTGGAGAGTATATCCTTTTGATTTGAGTATCTCCGCCGCTTTTTCCTTGGATTCGGCATCCCAGAATCCCACCGTCAGGTCACCTCCGATGTATTCCCGGTTGTGCTGTATTCCGATATTTTTTAGATTAATACCGTTTACCGCAAGGATGGTTGCAATTGATGCTATGGCTCCGGGTTCATCCTTTATCTCAATTGTGAACTTGTGCGAATCCTTGATGGGGCCAGCACTGAGAGTATTAAATGAATTACGGTATGTCCCCGCGTCATCGAAAAGATCAGCAATAAAACCGCCGTCGCAATCTTCCACTTTTTCTCTTATAAGTACAAGTCTGTCTATAAGATCCCCAAGATACTCGGAAATATTAAACTCATTTGAAAGGCATATTTCCTTCCACATCTCAGGAGATGATGAAGCAATCCTTGTTATATCCTTAAAGCCCCCTGCGGCCACTCTTTTCATGGCTCCGTCTTCATAATCGTTATTCTTGACAAGCTCAACGAGTGCAGCTGCAACAAGGTGAGGAATATGGCTTATCCCGGCAACTATCCTGTCATGCTTTTCAGCATCCATTATAATGGGGATCGCGCCCACAGAAGTTGCAATATCCCTAAGCGTTTCCGCTTTTTTATCACCCTCTTCAAAAGGAGTGATGATATAATATGCATTCTTATAAAGATCCTTGGATGATGCGATATAACCGGTCCTCTCAGAACCGGCCATGGGGTGTCCGCCGACAAAATTGTCCTTAAGCCCGGCATTAAATGCGCAATCCATGAT
>ODAI010406000.1_pt1 | contig 23006 bp, 15 predicted proteins | sample 1539321 | NCBI WGS metagenome assembly ODAI01 (sample SAMN02144231, study PRJEB22623) | gut metagenome | biome: sheep rumen | host: Ovis aries | place: New Zealand | reverse complement strand
TCTCCAATAGTTGAACCACTCGAGGTCGGTACCCGGCTCGCAGAAGAACTCGAGCTCCATCTGCTCAAACTCTCTGGTACGGAAGGGGAAGTTTCCGGGAGGGATCTCATTACGGAAGCTCTTTCCTATCTGTCCTATTCCGAAAGGTACCTTTTTACGGGAGGTACGCTGTACATTCTTGAAGTTTACGAATATACCCTGAGCGGTCTCGGGACGAAGATATACTGTATTCTTAGCATCCTCGGTAACGCCCTGGAAGGTCTTAAACATAAGGTTAAACTGTCTGATATCTGTGAAATTATGCTTTCCGCAGGTAGGGCAGGGAACTGAATTCTCTTTGATGAAGTTCATCATCTGCTCCTGAGTCCAGCCGTCTACGCTGCTATCAAGAGTAATGCCTTTCTCAGCGGCAAAATCTTCGATAAGCTTGTCTGCACGGAATCTCTCATGACATTCCTTACAGTCCATAAGAGGGTCTGAAAAGCTTCCGAGGTGTCCGGATGCTACCCATGTCTGAGGATTCATAAGGATAGCGCAGTCTACGCCGACATTATAAGGGTTTTCCTGGACAAATTTCTGCCACCAGGCTCGCTTTACATTGTTCTTGAGCTCAACGCCCAGATTTCCGTAATCCCATGTATTTGCAAGGCCTCCGTAGATCTCTGAACCGGGATAAACAAAGCCTCTCGCCTTTGCCAGATTAACGATCTTGTCCATTGTTTTTTCCATAATTAACTCCTCCTACACGCTTTTAAGCGGTTGTATAAAGCATAATATAACTGATTAATTATACTGTTTCACACTCTAAAAATCAACTGTTTTGACTAATTCTTACCAATCCGAATCCCAGTCCGATCCGCCCCAGTCGGAGTCCCATCCGGAATCCCAGTCAGAGTCCCAATCCGAGTCCCAATCATCGTCCCAGTCAGAGCCTGACCCCCAATCGTCGTCGTCATCGTCATCATCCCAAAAGCTCCAGGAGCTTCCGGAATCCTCGTAATCCGTACTGTAGCCGGAGGAAAAGCCGCTTAATATATGAGGAACGGCTCTGGCACATCCGCGGCCGCCGGCTATTATAATTATTGAGATCGCAATAATCGCGATAACTAATACCTTTTTAAAAGATCCGTTAGGCCTATTCCCTCCGGACGACCTATTTGAGGAACCCCCATTACTCCCTGCATTTTTTGATGCGGCCCGGCTTTTTTTGTTGTTTTCAAAGCTCTTGTACTCGTTAATCTCTTCTTTCAGCTTCTGGTATATCTCATTAACGGCGTAGGCCTCGTCTTTTCCCTGATATCTGACAGCTCTCGATCCGTCGCTTTTATTTTTATATACGACAAATTCCCCAAGCTCCTCGTCTTTGTAGATACCAAATGCCTTAGGGCCTGTATAATTTTGTCCGATAAAAAACCTAAGGTTCTCGGCGGGGATGCCGTGCTTTTTAACATACTCCTTCAGGCCTTCAATCGTTGTGGGAACGCCCGAACCCGTTCGTATTATTCCGTCGTTCGGCGCGTTACAAAAGGGGCAAACTTCTTCTTTGTCCGAAAAATAGTTGCCGCAATACTCACATTTAATCTGCATTAGCTCTCTCCATTTATCTCTAAAATCTCTAAACTTTTGAATCTGTGATTCATATAACGGTTACAATATAGCTTTGAAACCTCTTTTATCTCGTCAAGTACATTTTCCGTCAGTTTGAAAGAATACAAGGATTCCACAGGACTTGTCCTTATAAATTCAAGGGTATAAAGGGCGGAATCGCTAAGGCGCATCTCTTCAGGCGCCCCGGGGAACTCTCCGTTTATAACAATGGCTTTCAGTTCAAAAACCGCTCTTACAAGAGGATTTGGAAGGCTTTCCTTTGTAAGTGCTCTTAGGGACTGGTAAAAAAGCTTCATCATATCCCGCTCATCATTGTTTTCTCTGCAGTAATAGTCTGTAATCTCCGCAAAGTAGGAAGCGTAAAAAGAAGCATCAAGGTCAGTCCGAAACTCCTCAAAGAAATTCTTTATATCCGCTTCGGCTATGGTATAGGCATCCCTTCCCTCGTATAGCTTAAAGCTCCCGAAGCAGAAAGGACAGGTGGTTCCGGAAAATCTTGAATTGGGCTTTCTTGCACCTCTCGCAAAAGCAGAAATCTTTCCTCTTGAATTTGTAAGTATGGTAACTCTTCTGTCGCTCTCGCCCACAGGGGACTGCTTTATGACAATCCCGGTCACCACAATAAAGTCCTGCATAGGGTCATCCTTTATATACCGCAAAAACAGGCGCATTTTCGCACCTGTTTTCGGCTTTTATTATTTCTTTTCATCATCTCTGTAGCCAAAGTTTTTAAGGAGAAGATCCGAATCTCTCCAGTCTTTTTTAACCTTGACCCAGAGTCTTAAATTGACCTGCGACTCAAGCATAGCTTCAATCTCCGGGCGAGCCTTTGAACCTATCTGCTTTAACATCGCTCCGCCTTTACCGATGATTATTCCTTTGTGAGACTCTCTCTCGCAGTAGATAGTCGCGTCCACGTCGTAAATTCCGCCGCGGTCCTTCATCTGCTCTATCGTAACAGCGATTCCGTGGGGAATCTCGTCGGACAAAAGCCTTAAAGCTTTTTCCCTTATAAGCTCAGCGGCTATCTGTCTTATAGGCTGGTCTGTGACCGTATCCTCATCGTAGAACATCTCGCCGTAGGGCAGATACTTAAAGAGCTGTTCCAAAAGAACATCAAGATTATCGCCCTTCATAGCAGAAACCGGAACAACCTCCGTAAAATCAAGCTCCTTGCGGTAGGTGTCGATGAAAGGAAGAAGCTGATCCCTTTTTACTGTGTCTATCTTGTTGATCACAAGAAAAACAGGGCACTTTGTCTTTTTAAGCTGCTCGATGATATGTCTCTCCCCGGCGCCTATGTAATCCGTCGGTTCAACAAGCCATACGGCAATATCAACTTCATTTAAGGTCTTGACCGCTACTCCCACCATATAATCTCCGAGCTTTGTCTTTGATTTATGGATGCCGGGAGTATCAAGGAAAACTATCTGCCCTCTGTCATCGGTATAAACGGTCTGTATTTTGTTTCTTGTTGTCTGGGGCTTGTTGCTTGTAATAGCGATCTTTTGACCGATAAGGTGGTTCATCAAGGTTGATTTTCCGACATTCGGTCTTCCTATAAGGGCAACAAACCCCGACTTTGTAGTATTACTCATTCTTTTTTCCTTTAAGGATTATTTTTTGTCCTGCGCAGGAGCTTGGGCCGGAGCAGGTGCTGCATTAGGCTGAGCCGGTGCACTCTGAGGCTGAGCGGGCGCAATATTTTGAGCGTAAACAGTAGGCTGTGCGGCTTTCTTTAAAGCTTCCTCTTCTCTGCGCTTTCTGGCCTTTCTGATGTTAAATCTGACGATTGCTCTGATTGCCATAGCGGTACCGAAGATAATACCGCCCCAGATAAGAAGGTGAGGAAGGGCTGCGATAAACCAGATGATAAAGTCCTGGATTCCTTCGCCAAGATTTCTGATGCTCCTGGTAAACTTACTTGAAAGTCTGTCCCAGAATGTCTCAGGGTCCGGCTCTGTGTAGGTAAGCTCCTTAACCTCGCTTATATCCATAGTGATCGTACTGTAGGTAACCTTATTGTCGTAGGTGCGAAGCTGGCTTTCCATGCTCTGGAGCTGATATCTGATATCTGTAAGCTTATCTTCGATAGTTAAGATATCATACATCTCCGTAGCCTGTTTCATAAGTTCAAGAAGTCTTTCCTCTTCCGTCTCAAGAGCCTTTTTATGGCTTTCAAGATCTACATAAGCAAGAGTGATATCCTGAACGCTTTCATTCTTACTCTTAACATTGCAAAGAGAAGAAATGCTCTCCAAAAAGGCATCAAGATTCTCTCTGGGAATACGGATGGTGTAGCTTGCGTTACGGCTTTCCGTAGCTTTGTAATTGCCATAGTAATCGTATCTGCTTCCGTTCCAGGTATTCTGGCTTTCAACGTATCCGTCAAGCTCGTATACCTTGGTATCTATTGCCGAGATAAGCGCATCAAATTCCTTTGTCTCAACATCGATATCTACAGTCTTGATAAGCTTTCGGTTGTTATCGACCTTTTTCTTGTCAGATACAGAAGCCGAATCCGATACGGTTTCGGCGCTCGCCCCGGTTACCGATCCGCTTGATGTTCCAAAATCAGCTACCGCCTCTTCGCTCATTTCGTAATCATAGTTGTAATCGTAATCATCATAATACTCCGAAGGCGAATAGGCAGCAGTTGCTGCTGAATCGCTGTTCGAATAGAACGATTTTCCGACCCTTCCGCCGCCGCAGCCGCCGATCAAAAGTGCTCCGGTAAGTACTACTCCAAGAACTGATAAAACCTTTTTTTTCATAATTTTTCCTCCCTTGATTAACTTAAAACAAGTTAACTACACTTAAAACAGGTTTTCAATCTTGTCAAAAAACTCTTTTTCCTCTTTTATCTTAGCGGCGCTTCCGATTACAACCAGCTTGTTCTGAGAAAGGAATGATCTCAGATGCTTAGCTGTGTTTCTGATATCCTCTACGCTGCAATTAAGAGCTTCAAGTCTGGATTTATTAAGCTTTTCTTCCGTCATACCGTTTAGGTATGCTCCGAAGGAACGCACGCCCTTTCCGGAGGCGGTAAGAGGTGTATCGAGCTCGCCGAAAGTACCGATAATGTACTTTGTCATAGTTCTTTCGTCAACATCAAATTTCTCCATTGCTTCGGGAGCTTCCTCGTAAACCTTGATGCTCCTTGAAAGATTGGGATCTCTGTAGGATGAGAAGAAGCTGTCACCGCCTCTCTTAAATCCGCTGGAGCAGCCGTATGCGCCGCCCTTAACTCTGATGTTTTCCCAAAGATAATTATATCCCATAATGGTCTTAAGTACGGCAAGAGCGCCGGTATACTCAAGTCCGTCCTTTTTAAAGTTTCCGCTTCTGCAAACGTACTGAACCTGTCCGGAAGTCATAAAGCCTTCGTTTTCCTTTATCAGCTCGGGAACAAAGTTCTCTTTTCTTACTTCATCCTTAAACAGACAGTTCTTGAGATCTGATACGCTCTCTCTGATGCCGTCTACACCTGCTTCGTCCTCGGAAGTAAGATCTACCATAAAGTTCTCCGGCCTTAGGGCGATGTGTATAAACTCTTTAAGCTTTGCGGAAATCTCCTCTTTCTTTGAATCAAAATTATCGGTAAGGTCTGCTAAGAATCTGTAAAACTCTATACCACCGGTCATATCCATGACTCTTCCTGTCTTATTAAGTCCGGCGGCAGCTCTCTGTGCGGCATACGCATTTCCCGAGGACATCATAGAGGACTGCATCTGTGACTTAGTCTCGTTAAGGATTTCAAGGATTCTTGTGCTGTCGTCAAGATTAGATTCAAAAAGAATCTCTTTAACGATCTTTAAAACATCAGCGGCATTCTCATACAGATATTTAACTCTGACAAGGAAGTTAAACTTATATTCGTCGTAATTATCAACGTTTCCGTATACTTCTTTAGTGAAGCTGCATCCGCCGGCAACAAGATCAAGCTCGTTATTGAGTTCAGCGTATTTATGCTCCTTGGTATCTATCTGACCCAGGATATTTGAGATAAGGGCCGCGTAAGGATAAAGATCTCCCGGGAGGTCCTTTAGGTCAAAGGCAAGAGTAAGATAAGAAATACCTGTAGTTCTGTAATTATGAAGAAGAGCTTTTACCCCTGCGATTTCGGTAAGCTTATTGTCGTAGGGAAGAGCTTCTTTTTTAATATCATCTCTCGAAATAAGAGGGATGGTGGCAAGAGCTTCGGGTGAATCAACCTGCTCCTGGAAAGCACGAAGCTTTTCAAAATCAGCCTTGATCTTGTTTATCTCCTCATCGCTTAAAGATGCCTGATACTTAGCTAATCTTTCCGCAAGCTCAGCAGCCTTTTTCTCGGCAAGTCCAAGCTCGGGCTCTAAAGTTATAAATGTAGAATATGTATTGTCAATGAAAATAGTCTTAAGGAGCTTCTCAAAGTAATCGGTTTGTACATACTCCTTCATTTTCTTATACATATCGAGGCATTCGATATGTATAAAAGGCTTATCATCATCGTAAAGCCAGGAGTCCAATGCCTGAAGTCCGTACATAAGTCCCTTGGGGAATCTTCCGAAATCAGCCTCTCTGTAGGAAAATTCCTGCTTAACGATTGCGGCCATAAGAGCCTTTTTATCAAAGCCCTCTTTAACGATCTTCTCAATTACTTCGTTTACTGTATCTGTAAATTCCTTTTCACGGCTAAGGTCTGTCCCCTTAGCTACGATGGAAAAGTATGGCTGTTTAATGCCGGTTTCGAGAAGGCTGTAAACCTCGTCTCCCAGTCCTTTCTCAACAAGAGCCTGCTTTAAAGGCGCGCCGGGAGCGCTGATAAGAGCCGAATCAATTACGGACAAGGCCATATAAAGCTCTCTGTCGGTAGATTTACCATAGCAATAGTTTAGGGACATGTATGTATTGTCCTTAGCATCCTCGCCCTCGGCAAGAGAACACTTAAAGTTCGAAGATAATCTCTTTTCAAAAGGCTTTTGATCCTTAATCGCAGAATCTACTTCTCTGTAATCAAACTTAGAAAGGTATGCCTTGTCGATATAATCGAGTTTCTCTGCCATATCCATATCCCCGTAGAGGTAGATATAGCTGTTTGAAGGATGATAGTAAGCCCTGTGGAAATCAAGGAACTGTTCGTAAGTAAGATCCGGGATGAAATCAGGATCTCCGCCCGACTCTACTCCGTAAGTCGTATCCGGGAAGAGCGAATTAAAAATCTGTCTTGATAAAACATCCTCTGCGGATGAGAAAGCGCCCTTCATCTCGTTATAAACTACACCGTTTATAAAGAGTTTACCCTCATCGTCAAATTCATAATGCCAGCCTTCCTGGCGGAAAATAGCTTCATTGGTATATGTATTGGGATAGAATACAGCATCCAGATAAACATGCATAAGATTCTGGAAATCAGCATCGTTACAGCTTGCAATCGGATAAACGGTCTTATCGGGATAAGTCATTGCATTAAGGAATGTATTGAGCGAACCCTTGGCAAGTTCGACAAAGGGATCCTTTACAGGGAATTCCTTAGATCCGCAAAGTACGGAATGCTCGGTGATATGCGCAACACCTGTTGAGTCTGTAGGAGGTGTTCTAAATCCGATGTAAAAAACCTTATTGTCATCATCGTTGGAAAGAAGGGCTATTCTGGCACCGGTCTTTTTATGTCTAAGCCTGACTGCTCTGCTGGCGATGTCTTTTACTTCCTTGTCCTCAAGTATTTCGTAGCTGGTTAAATCTTCTAGTTTCATTAAAAGTCTCCGTTCCGTGTAAAAAAATAAGAGGCGTTTACACACCTCTTAATTATAATTAAAATCGCTGTTTTTGTAAATATTCAAGCCGTAGGTTAAACCGTAAGTAGCGCCAATTTGTTAACTCTCAGTTCCTGGATCACAAGCCCTACGCTTTCTTTTTCGTCTTTAGTCATGGAAACAAGATTTGGTATACTCATAAACTCAGTAACGTACTCCTTTTTCTTCTTCCCGAAGAAAGACTTCTCTTTAATGATATTCACCCTGACCTTAGAGCGCATCTGCTTCAAAACCTGCACTCTAAAATCTCCGGGCTGCATATAGTAAAGAATCGTTTCAAGCGAGTCATCGCCGTCAGAGCCGTTTTTCAGGCTTTCGACGCAGACCTTTCGGAACTTAAAAAGAATATCTTCATTCTCGGCAATCTCATTTATCGTATATTTAGCACCCACATACAGATTCCCCGTATCCTGCATGCAGTATTTATAATCTTCATAAACTGTCTTGTTCATATTTTCGCCCTTATTCAATACCCTTTAATTCATCGGGTATCTCTATGGAATCGATCTTAAATCCGCTGATCCTTATAGCATCAACCACTGCTTTTCTTGAAAGATGCTCTTCCTCACAAAGCTCTTCTACGGTAATCTTTCTTGCATACTCTTTTGAAAGCTTATCCGCCTTTTCAAAGATTTCGTTTACTCTCTTTAAAGCTTTATCATTTACCTGGGCCGAATCGTTGTTTTCCTTTATCAGCTCCTCCATAGCATCCATAACATACTTAACGATCATACCTTCGCAATCCTCAGGCTTTTCCTGAGAATCAAGCATCGTAACAGCTGCAGCGAGAGCTACGTTTCCTTCCCCGATAAGATCCTCTATAAGTACCCCTTGGTTATTGTATATCTTTGAAATCTGTACAACGTCCTTAAGGTACATTTCCGTCAGTTTACTCTGCGCCTCTTTTTCTCCCGCCATAGCCTGTATGGTATAAGCCTTCTTTTCTCCGTCCGAATACTCCGGAAGAAGCTCAAGCTCATCAAGGTACATCTGTAGGAAATTCATATCCTCCGGGGTAAACTCTTCCTCTTCGGGAGCCTCGCCGCCTACCTTTATCTTTTGAGCGGCGAGGTAATCTTTTACCATCTTGAGCCTGTCGTCATCAAGCCCAATTTCTGTAAAAGCTTCGCTCAAAGCCTCGTCCGTAATATAGTTTCCGTTTTCTCTTGCATTTCTTTTAACAGATTCAAGTATCTGGCCGAATCTAACTTCTTTGTCCATTTCAAACCTCTAATCTACCAATGGTTATTTTTTGTGTGTATGTGTAAACAGATGCTCCTGGCAGTACTCGTAATTGCCGTTGCATTTACTGCAATATCTGAACTCAAGGCTGGGGTTTGATTCATCTGTCTGTCCGCATATCGAACACTTATGCTTATAAGTAACTCCGGCTTGCATCTTCGGAGTACGGGCTTTCTTTTCGTACTGCGCCCTTCTGATCTTAGCTTTGATCGAGAACCGTCTGATATTTACAAGATAGAATATAAGTATGTTTATAAGGGCAGCGCCTACAGCAAACCTTGTAAGAGTTCCTCCCATAACAAACATATATCCCATATAAACCAGATCTATGATACCGAGCCATTTCATCTTCATAGGGATAAAGAACATGAACCTTACCATATTATTGGGATAAGTCATAGCAAAACCAAGGTATATGCTCATATTGATGTAGTACGTGCTGAAGGCTCCCCAAATTGCGGGAGTCATAGCTTCATCAATGTATTTTAGCGCCTCCCAGCCATCCATCTGGCTATTTAATCTCAAATACAGAAATCCCATTGATATAAAAGCAGTAATCACGGTAATAAACACTCCGCCGAAAATATAAACATTAAAGCGGAAGGTCCCCCATGTCTTTTCAAGAACCATACCGATAGAAAGACAGCACCACATCATAAGGAGAATAAATAAGATATTTGACTCATAAGGCGGAACAATAAGCCATGTAAAAATTCTCCAAACCTGTCCCTGTACGATCTTTACGGGATCAAGGTAGAGAAAAGAGAGAAAATCCGTTCCCCTGAACTTGTCAACAAACTGTATGATATATCCGAGGGCATACCCTATGATAAGCGCAAGTGTAAGATTCGGAATAGCGTATTTACCGAACTTTCTTTCAAGTTTATCCATCAAAAAACCATCCTTTTTTAATTAATCAAGTAAGATAAAGTTTACCATATTTTAGGAACATTTGCTTATTTTGTAAGGTAAATTAATAAATATTTATGATATAATACGTGGGTAGGACTTTAGTAGCCGTACCCCAACCGGAGATAATTATGAAAAACAGGTTAGCCGATCTGTCTTTGTTTCTTTTATTTTGGGCTTCACTATTATATTTAGAATCCGTCACCATAATTTCACTTAATCCCTCGCTGCAATCTATAAATCTGCAGTTTTTTATTTATGCTTTTCTTTTTGCAGTCCCTTTTGCTTTTATCCCCTATATCATCTCTTCGGCTTTTAAAAGAAAGAACGCAAGATTTGTTATACTGCTGATCTTTTTAATCTTCTATACTTTGATCTTTGCTACCGAGCTGTTTTCAAAAGCTTTTTTCAGGACGTATATGTCCATTGAATCCATTCTTTACGGCGGAAAGGGAATCTTTACGGACTTTGCCCTCGAAACTTTGCAGTTTGTCGGAAAAAGATTCTACCTGGTTCTTCTGCTTTTACTACCCCTTGCCGGTTTTATTCTTTTGAAGGTATTTAAAAAGATTCTGACAGGCCCTCCCTACGCATATTCAAGGCTTTTGTCCTTAGGGTTATGCCTTTTTGGCTTTTTCGCTGCTATTTGCCTTGTTTACTTTGACGAGGGCACAAAAATTCTCTATACGGAGAACTACGATTTTGACACATCCGCGGAAAGCTTCGGTATTTCCACCGCATTCAGGCTTGATGCGAAAAACATTATATTTGGAGATAAAGGAAATGACTCTTTTGAAGTTATCGCTGACGAAAGTTTAAATACGGATACGGAAGCAGGAAACGACTCTCTTTCTTCCGGCATTGCAAAAACAGAAAACACAGAAACTACAGAAAGCGTAGAAACTAACGGTGATACAAAAAATTTCGAGCAGATAGAATACGGCGATAATACATGGGATATTTCCGATTCCGTTATAGAGATTAAAGAAGTCGAAAATCTTTCAGAAACTGAGCCCGAGGAAATAGTATACGGAAAGCACGATTGCGGCATCGACTTTTCTGTCCTTGCCGAGGACGAAACTGACTCTGCTTTTAAATCAATTGATAATTATATCGCCTCTCTTGAGCCTTCTTCCGAGAATGAATATACCGGAATCTTCAAAGGAAAAAACCTGATATTCATATCAGCGGAAGCCTTCAGCGCAGAAGTTATTGACAAAGAGCTCACTCCCGCCCTTTACAGGCTTGCAACAAAGGGAATCAACTTTACAAACTATTATCAGCCCGTCTGGGGCGGAAGTACTTCTACCGGCGAATATTCAAATCTGACCGGTCTTATTCCCGCCTGGGGCGTCGCAAGTATGAAAAAAACTGCGGATAAAAATATGTATTACACAATGGGAAATTTCCTGCGAAGAGAAGGATACTTTTCAAGAGCTTTTCACGGGCACGATTACAAATACTACGGCCGCGACCTTACACACGAAAATATAGGATACGACCTCTACCTTGGCAGAGGAAACGGACTTGAGGATTTTATAAAGAATCAGTGGCCCGAAAGCGATCTCGAAACTGTACATGCCACAATAGATATGTATATTGACGAGTCTCCTTTTTCCGTATACTACATGTCAATCAGCGGTCACACCTACTATAACTGGCGCGGTAATGCCATGAGCTACAAAAACAAGGATAAAGTAAAGAACCTTAACGTGCCGGATCCGATAAAGTGCTATATTGCCTGCAATCTTGAATTCGAGTACTCCATGGAATATATGCTGTCCTGCCTTGAAGAAAAAGGACTGATAGACGATACCGTTATCGTTATAGCCAACGACCACTACCCCTTCGGTCTCGAAAGCGAGTCTAGCGCAACGTACAAAAATGCTTTAGGCGACCTGTATGGCTATGATTACACAACTCCCTGGGAAAGAGACCATAACAGGCTTATAATCTGGTGCGGATCTTTGGAAAAAGAGGAGCCTATTGTAGTTGACGAGCCTGTTTACAGCCTCGATATAGTCCCTACTCTGGCCAATCTTTTCGGCGTGGACTACGATTCCAGACTCTACGCAGGCAGAGATGTGTTTTCAGATGCCGAACCTTTGGTTATCTGGGCCAATTATAACTGGATGACCGATAAAGCCTGTCAAACAGGCGGTAAAACCACAGTTTTTGAAGGATATGAAGATGAAGTTGATTCTGCTTATATAAAGCGGATAAGCTCTACTGTTGCCAATAAATTCAATTTTTCAAAAAAAGTCATAGAAAATGATTATTATGATCATCTTTTTGCAGGTACAGAACAATAAAGTTTATACTCTCTTAATTTGCAAAAATAGAGCCTAACAGTTATAATTAGTGTTTGACTGACAACGGGGGATTATCAAAAGATCAAACATTTCAGGAGTTAACATGGACTTAAATTCAAAATCCGCAAAACTTGGTATCGACATCGGATCAACTACAGTCAAAATCGCGGTTTTAGATGATGATAATAATATTCTCTTCTCAGATTACAGAAGACACCACGCTAATATAAAAGAGACCTTAAAAGATCTCATTTCGCTTGCGCTTTCTAAGCTCGGAAATATTACTGTATTCCCTGTGATCACAGGTTCCGGCGGTCTTAATATCGCAAAGCACTTAGGAGTACCCTTTACCCAGGAAGTAATTGCTGTTGCTACTTCTCTTCAGACTCTCGCCCCCAAGACAGATGTTGCAATTGAGCTCGGAGGCGAAGACGCAAAGATCATCTACTTCGAAGATGGCAATGTAGAACAGCGCATGAACGGTATCTGCGCAGGCGGTACCGGCTCTTTTATTGACCAGATGGCATCCCTGCTTCAGACCGATGCCACCGGGCTTAATGAGTATGCCAAAAACTATAAATCCCTTTATACAATAGCTGCAAGATGCGGCGTTTTCGCAAAAACCGATATTCAGCCCCTTATTAATGAAGGCGCTACCAGCGAAGACCTTGCGGCCTCTATTTTCCAGGCTGTTGTTAACCAGACTATTTCGGGTCTTGCCTGCGGAAAACCCATCAGGGGACATGTTGCTTTCTTAGGCGGTCCTTTACATTTCTTAGACCAGCTAAAGGCTGCATTCATAAGAACATTAAAGCTTGATGACGAGCATATTATTGATGCGGATAACTCTCATCTTTTTGCCGCTATAGGTTCCGCATTAAACTACGATAAAAATGTTTCTTTCCTTTTAGAGGATATGGCCGGTAAATTATCCGGCGATCTTAAGATGGAATTCGAAGTCGAGCGTATGGAACCTCTCTTTGCATCCAAAGAAGAGTTCGCTGCCTTTGAAGAGAGACATTCAAAAGCCAAAGTAACCAAAGGTGATTTAGTTTCATATAAAGGAAATGCATTTTTAGGAATTGATGCTGGTTCTACGACTACCAAGATTGCCCTTGTCGGAGAAAGCGGCGAGCTTTTGTACTCCTTCTATTCCGGAAACAACGGCTCTCCTTTAAAGACCGCTATCGGAGCCATAGCTGATATTAAGCAAAAGCTTCCTTCGGACGTAAAGATTGTTCGTTCATGTTCAACCGGATACGGAGAAGCTCTTCTTAAGTCTGCATTTATGCTTGATGACGGAGAAGTCGAAACCATCGCACACTACAAAGCCGCTGCTTTCTTCGATCCCGAGGTGGATTGTATCCTTGATATCGGCGGTCAGGATATGAAGTGCATCAAGATTAAGAACAAAACCGTTGAATCCGTTCAGCTTAATGAAGCTTGTTCTTCAGGATGCGGTTCATTTATCGAGACCTTTGCAAAATCTCTCGATTTTTCTGTAAAGGACTTTGCGACCGAGGCTCTTTTTGCGCCTCATCCCATCGACCTCGGTACAAGATGTACCGTATTTATGAACTCAAAGGTTAAGCAGGCACAAAAAGAAGGCGCTTCAGTCGCAGATATTTCTGCAGGCCTTGCTTACTCTGTTATTAAAAATGCTTTATTTAAAGTTATCAAGGTTTCAAATGCTTCGGAACTCGGCGACAACATCGTTGTTCAAGGTGGAACCTTCTACAACAATGCTGTTCTTCGTTCTCTTGAAAAGATAGCTGACTGTGAAGTTATCCGTCCCGACATTGCAGGTATCATGGGTGCTTTCGGATGCGCGCTTATAGCAAGAGAAAGATTTGAAGAAGGCTACGAGACTACGATGCTTTCTTTGGATGATATTATCGGTCTTGAGTACGAAACAAGTATGACCAAGTGCCGCGGATGTACCAACAGCTGCCGCCTTACTATCAACAGATTCTCCGGCGGAAGACAGTTTATCTCCGGAAACAGATGTGAACGCGGAATCGGCGGAAAGAAAAACGCCGGAAATGTTCCCAATCTCTACGAATACAAGATGAAGAGACTTTTTGATTATGAGCCTCTCTCGGAAGCCGAGGCAAAGCGCGGTACCGTTGGTATCCCTAAAGTCCTTAATATGTACGAGGACTACCCTTTTTGGGCTACCTTCTTTAAAAAGCTTGGCTACCGCATAATCCTCTCTCCTTCCTCTACGAGAAAGGTTTACGAGATGGGTATCGAATCCATACCTTCCGAGTCCCTTTGCTACCCCGCAAAGATTGCCCACGGACATGTTACCTGGCTCCTTGATAAAAACGTAGACTTTATCTTCTATCCTTCGATTTTCTACGAAAGAAAGGAAGATCAGGATACGGCAAACAGCTACAACTGCCCTATAGTCGCTTCAAACTCGGAAAATATAAAGAATAACCTTGAAGCTATTACCGAAGGAAAAGTGCGTTTCCGCAATCCTTTTATGTCCTTTAAATCCGAAAAAACCATTTATCAGGTTCTTTCAAAGGAATTTAAAGAGATTCCTTCCGGCGAATTAAAAGAAGCTATCCATGCAGCCTGGGAGGAACTCGCCGCCTGCAGACAGGATATTAGAAACAAAGGAGAAGAAACCCTTAAATACCTCGAAGAGACCGGTAAACACGGTATCGTTCTTGCGGGCCGTCCCTATCATATAGACCCCGAGATTAACCACGGTATCCCTGAGATGATCAATTCATACGATATCGCTGTACTGAGCGAGGACTCTATTGCTCACCTTGCAAAACCCGACAGACCGCTTATCGTTTCAGACCAGTGGACCTACCATGCAAGACTATACGCGGCAGCAAGCTATATCAGGACCCGCGATGACCTTGATATGATACAGCTAAACTCCTTCGGATGCGGTCTTGACGCCGTTACTTCCGACCAGGTTAACGATATTTTATCCTGCTCAAACAAGATCTATACATGCTTAAAGATCGACGAGGTAAATAACCTCGGAGCTGCAAGGATCCGAGTACGTTCCCTCATCTCCGCTATCGCCGAAAGAAAGCGTACGGGAAAGCATGCACAGGTAGCGGACAGCTCTTACAAGAGAGTTGAATTTACCGAGGATATGAAGAGCAAGTATACCATCATCTGCCCTCAGCTCTCTCCCGTTCATTTTGATATGTTCGAGACCTGCTTCAGAGCCAGCGGATACAATTTCGTTGTCCTCGGAAATGCTGATAAGCATGCAATAGATACCGGACTTAAGTATGTAAATAACGACGCTTGCTTCCCCTCTCTTATGATGACGGGTCAGCTTGTTCAGGCTCTTGAATCCGGCAAATACGACCTTAACAAAACCGCCCTTATCATCACTCAGACCGGCGGTTGCTGCAGAGCAACCAACTACATCGGATTTATAAGAAGAGCCCTCGCAAAGGCAGGCATGGGCCAGGTGCCCGTCATCTCCCTTTCAGTCGGAGGTATCGAGAAAAACGGCGGATTTAAGCTCTCTCCCAAGCTTGTCCTCAGATTTGCCATAGCTTTCACCTTTGGTGATATATTTATGAAGTGCATTTACCGCATGCGTCCTTACGAGCTTGAAAAGGGAAGCTGCGACGCACTCCACGCCAAGTGGCTCGAAAAGTGCCGTGCCCTTATAATGGCTAAGAATGTTAACTGGGCTAAGTTTAAAAAGTATTGCCGCGAGATCGTAAGAGATTTCGATGCTATTCCTATTGATGAAAACCTTAAAAAGCCCAGAGTCGGACTTGTTGGAGAAATCCTTATAAAGTTTGCTCCTTCCGGAAATAACCATATGGTAAAACAGATTGAAGCCGAAGGTGCCGAAGCCGTTGTGCCCGATTTTATCGACTTTATCCAGTACTGCTTCTACAACCAGATCTTCAAAGCCGACAATTACGGTATGAAGAAGGTTAATAAGCTTGTTGGCAAGATAGGTATCTGGGCTATAGACCACTGGGTACGCGATGCTGCCTTTAAAGCCTACGACAAGAGTAAGCACTTTGAGCGTCCCGAGAGCATCTACGAAACCGCGCGCCTTGCCTCCGAGGTTGTATCCTTAGGAAACCAGGCAGGTGAAGGATGGCTTCTTACCGGAGAGATGCAGGAGCTCATCCATATGGGAGTTCCCAATATCGTCTGCGTACAGCCCTTCGGATGTCTTCCCAACCATATCGTTGGAAAGGGCCCCATCAAGGCTGTTAGAAAGGCTAATCCCGGTTCAAACATCGTTGCCATAGACTTCGATCCCGGCGCAAGCGAAGTTAACCAGCTTAACAGACTGAAATTAATGCTCAGCACAGCATTTAAGAAGCTGGATGAAGTCGAGAAAAAAGCTAAAATGTAAATATAGCTATAAAAAGAATAAAGCATTAAAGAAAAAATAGGTTTAATCTAATTTTTTTAAAAATATTCAAGAAATAAGCTCCCTACCCGAATTATCCCGGGTAAGGAGCTTTTGTATTTAAGCTTTTGTATTTAAGCTTTTGTATTTAAGCTTTTGTATTTAATCTTTTGTTTTAAGTTATTTCTTAATAGCACATTTTTAAGGTTGAGTAGAACTTGTTGTCTAATTAATTGGCAAGCTCTTCCGCTCTTCTAAGCGCGTCATCTATATGGGGACAGAAATTCTCTTCACCCACAAGTTTAACAAATCCGTCTTTAACCATAGTCTTCATAGGCTGTTCGTTAACATGGGAAAATACCATACGTACGCCCTTCTTTTCACATCTTTCATAAAGACCTTCCAAAGAATGCATTGCAGATGCATCTAGGGCAGGTACCGCTCTCATACGGATTACAAGTACTTTAGTAAAGTCCTTAACCGTAATATCCATAAGGGCTTCCGTTGCGCCAAAAAACATAGGTCCGCTGATCTCGTATACGCGAACGCTCTCAGGAACCTTTCGAAGCTCGATGCTGTCGGGATCGTTGTCGGGGTCAATGTATTTCCAACCCTTTACGGATGTCTCGTCTGCCATTCTCTTCATAAGAAGTACGCATGCAAGAACCATACCAACGCCGATAGCTACTACAAGGTCAAATACTACTGTAAGGATAAAGGTTGTAAAGAGGACAAGAATATCGCTCTTTGGAGCAGTCTTGCAAAGGTGCTTAAATGTCCTCCAGCCGCTCATATTGTAAGCTACCTGGAAAAGAATAGCTGCGATGGTAGGCATGGGGATAAGGCTTGCGTAGGGCATAAGGAAAAGCACTACAAGAACAAGGATTACAGCGTGGAACATACCTGCGATGGGTGTTCTTCCGCCGTTTTTAATATTAGCTGCAGTTCTTGCAATAGCTCCTGTTGCAGGGATACCGCCGAAAAGCGCCGATCCGATATTTCCGGCGCCCTGTGCGATCAGTTCCTGGTTTGATCTGTGATGAGAATTTATCATTCCGTCTGCAACAACGCAGGAAAGTAGCGATTCGATTGCAGCAAGGATTGCGATTGTAAAGGAATCTCCGATTACGGCTCTTACCTTTGCAAAAGTAATTGCAGGGAAGCTAAAGGCCGGGAATCCTGTAGGTATTTCATAAAGATCGCCTATGGTTTTTGCGTCGACTCCTACGCCTTTTACAAGTCCGATGCTGACAAGTACGGCAATTAGTGATGCGGGGACCTTTGCTCCTATCTTGGGAATCTTGGGCCAAAAGATAAGGATTGCAAGGCTGACAAGTCCGATTATAAGCGCCTGATAATTAAAGGTAGGCATGAACTTTACGATGTTTTTAACCTTGTCGATGGTCTCGATATTTTCTACACCGGCTTCATAGGTAAGTCCGAGGAAATCCTTAACCTGACCAATAAGCAGGGTTACTGCGATACCTGCTGTAAAACCAACAGTTATGGTGTAAGGGATAAATCTGATAAGACTTCCGAGTCTTAAAAGTCCCATTATGATAAGGATTATACCGGCGATGATCGTTGCTATTACGAGTCCGTCAATACCGTTTTTAGCGACAATTCCCGCAACGATTGTTGCGAATGCGGCAGTAGGTCCCGCAATCTGTACGCGGCTTCCGCCTAAAAATGAAATAATAAATCCGGCAACGATCGCAGTATATATACCTTTTTCAGGTCCTACGCCGGACGCAAGGGCAAGTGCCACAGATAAAGGCAGCGCTATGATCGCAACAATAAGTCCCGACACAAGGTCTTTAACAAGCTGAGATGCTGAATACTCTTTCATATTCGAAAAGAGCATCGGCTTTAATTTACTTTTCTTGTTCATCGTAAAAACTCTCTTCCTATAGATTTGATAATAACTAGAGTATTATAGACCTTTTACCCACATACTTCAATATTATTTAAAAAATGACCCCCCAACCCCGTCCCCCTGTGTCAAAAATAAAAAAGCCCTGCAAATGTGCAAGGCTTTTTCGTTTTAATACTATTATTTATTTTTCCGCTATATTATTAAGTTCGTAAGGCGTATTCTGGTATACGTAGTAGTTCAGCCAGTTTGTATAGAGGTTGTTGCTTGCGGAGCGCCATGTTAAAAGCGGCTTCTTCTCCGGATCATCATCGGGGAAGTAATTGTAAGGAACCTGGATAGGAAGTCCCTTGTTAAGATCCCTGAAATACTCGTTCTTAAGAGTAAGTCTGTCATACTCCGGGTGTCCGGTAACAAAAATCTTTTTTCCGTCCTCGGCCATCGCAAGAAATACGCCGGCATCCTCGCTCTCTGCAACGATCGTAAGCTCCTTGCAGGCGTGAAGCTCTTCGCTTGATGTTGCAGTATGGCGGCTGTGTGGTGCGTAGAAAACATCATCAAATCCCCTTACAAGAGGAATCTTTCGGTTGTTTACGGTATGCTTGTAAATACCGAAAAGCTTCTTAGGAAGAAGAATCTTGTTGATTCCGTAATAGTGGTAGAATCCGGCCTGTGCTCCCCAGCAGATATGAAGAGTACTGGTAACATGCTTCTCGGCCCAATCCATTATCATGCAGACTTCATCCCAGTAATCAACTTCTTCAAAGCTGATATCCTCAACCGGTGCCCCCGTAATGATCATACCGTCGAACTTTTCATGCTTAATATCATCAAATGTGCAGTAAAAACGATTAAGATGGTTCGCTGAGGTATTTAAGGATACATGGGTCTTTGTATTCATAAAGGTCACATCTACCTGCAGAGGCGAATTGGAAAGAGCTCTTAAAAGCTGCAATTCCGTATCCTGCTTAACAGGCATATTGTTTAAAACAAGAACCTTTAATGGTCTGATATCCTGGTGGATGGCGCGAAACTCGTCCATCACGAATATGTTTTCATTTTCCAAAATCTCTCTTGCGGGGAGATCTCTCTGAATTTTAATAGGCATTAGTTTACTTCCTTTACTGTAAGTATTTTCCCATAAACTCTTCTTCTGTAATTATAGGAATGCCAAGCTCTTTTGCTGTCTTATTCTTGGTTGAGTTAGAAGTATTGTCGTTATTGATAAGCGCAGATGTCTTTCCGGTAACAGATCCGGTTACCTTTCCGCCCTTACTCTCGATAATCTCTTTTAAAGCATTTCGATTCTCAAAATGATTAAGGCTTCCGGTTACCACAAAAATCATACCCGAAAGATTCTGCTCATCAGCATTAACCGTCGGTTTCTCGATATCAAGCTTGCGGGCAAGTTCTCTTACCAAACCTAGGTTTCTTTCGTTCTCAAAGAAACTGCATACGGCTCCGGCCATTACCTCACCGATCCCGTCTATAGCGGAAAGATCCTCTCTCTTAGCCTCAATGATTTTTTCAAGATCATAATCGTAGGCTTTACAGATAAGCTTTGCGTTCGCCGATCCGATTCCGCTGATACCAAGTCCGAAGATAACTCTCGGCAAAGTGGTATGGGATGCTTTCTCTATCGAAGAGATTAGATTATCATACGACTTTTCGCCAAATCCTTCAAGCCTTACGATGTTTTCCTTATGTTTCTCAAGTTCAAATAGATCCGGAAAGCTTTTAATAAATCCAAAATCAATCAGTTTCTCAAGGGTAGCCTCGGAAAGTCCGTCAATATTTAAGGCTTCACGACTTACAAACTGCGAAAAAGCTTTGATCTGCTTTGCGGGACAATCCTCGTTAAGACAGTACAAACTCTGCGCCTCGTTTAGTGCTTTAATCTCTGTGGGCCCGCCGCAGACAGGGCAGACCTTCGGGATTACTAAAGATCCGGATCCGGTCAGATTCTCCGCAATCTGTGGGATTATCATATTCGCCTTATATACGGTAATCCTGTCCCCGATACCAAGCTTAAGCTCTCTGACGATTGAAACATTATGCACTGACGCTCTTGATACCGTAGTTCCTTCAAGTTCAACCGGATCAAATATCGCTACAGGATTTATAAGTCCCGTTCTGCTGGCGCTCCACTCGACTTCTCTGAGAGTAGTCTCCGCCGTTTCATCAGCCCATTTAAAGGCGATGGAATGTCTTGGGAATTTGGCTGTTCTTCCTAAGGATGCGCCGTAAGCAATGTCCTCGTATGTAAGTACAAGTCCATCGGAAGGGATTTCGTAGTTTTCAATTTTCTTGGCAAAGTACTCGATAGCATCAAAAATTGAATTCTCGTCAACAAACCTTCTCTCAACTACTTCAAAGCCCTGCTCTTCAAGGAATCTAAAGGTTGCTTCTCTTGAGTTTCCAAAGTCTTTTTCCGAGCCGTCCTCACAAACAGCGCTGACCATATTAAAAGCGATAAATCTGACGTTACGCTCAGCCGTAATCTTGTTATTAAGCTGCCTTACAGAACCGCTGCAGAGGTTACGAGGGTTCTTATACTTATCGGCGTCGTTCGTAATCTTTCTGTTTATCTCTTCAAAATCTGGATAAGATATTACCGCCTCACCTCTAAGCACAAGGCTTCCCTTAAAGGCAATCTTTGTAGGAACATTTACAAATACTCTTGCATTCGGCGTAATAACCTCACCGATCTCACCGTTTCCTCTTGTAACAGCCTTTATAAGTTCTCCTTTGTTGTAAGTAAGGACAACAGTAAGTCCGTCAAGCTTCCATGAAAGTATGCCTTCATGTCCGTTAAGCCAGCTCGCCAGCTCTTCTCTGCTTTTTGTCTTATCAAGAGAAAGCATCGGACTTTCGTGACGTTCCTTTGGAAGTTCATCTACCGCTTCATATCCAACCTTAACCGTCGGTGAATTTGATAAAGTTATTCCCAGTTCTTTTTCCAGCATTACAAGTTCATCGTAGAGCTTATCATATTCGTAATTGCTTATAATCTCTTCATCCTTGGCGTAGTAGGCCTCGGACGCTTTTGAAAGAACGTTTACCAGTTCTTTCATTCTATCCATTTTATTATCGGACATAATTTACTCCGTTAAAAATTAAATATTCCCTAAATCAGAATCAATACCCATTGGATATCAGTTTTTCTTACCCGAAGTTTGTCTAAAAAGCTCAGTAAGCTCATCTCCGGTAAGTTCCCTATATTCCCCCGGCTTTAAATCGCCAAGAAGAATATTAACAATCCTTACCCTTTTAAGACTTCTAACTTCAGCTCCGCAGGCTTTGCACATTCGCCTTATCTGGCGGTTAAGTCCCTGGGTTAATACCACCTTAAAAGTATATTCCGACAGTCTTTCGGCAAAGGCATGTCTTGTAGTCTGTTCCAGATCTTTAAGATAGATTCCCTCTTTAAACTTCTTTATAAGCTCATCGGAAACCTTGTTTTTAATCCTTACGACATACTCTTTTTCATGCCCGTTTGCCCCCCGCATCATACGCTCTATAAGGTCACCGTCATTGGTTAGAAGCATCAACCCTTCCGAGTCTTTATCAAGTCTTCCGGCGTAGGTAACCCTAACGGGATAATCTATAAGCTCTCCGATAAGCCTCTCAGCATGAGAATCCTTTTCGCTGACGGTAACTCCCACGGGCTTATAAAAAGCAAGATAAGCTTTTCTTTCAGGACCCGAAACTGTTTTGCCATTAACTATTATCTCTTCGGAGCCGTCAAGTCTCATCCCGGATGAAGCCTTTACGCCATTAACGTAAACCTTTCCCATCTCGATAAGCTTATCTGCATCCCGCCTCGAGCAGATACCGCAGGAAGCCAGATATTTATTTATTCTTATATTCTCATTAACTTCCATCTGTTTTTTTGTAAACAAATATTATTTACGTTTCAGTCCCCACTCAAAAATATGCCCCGAACTATTTATCGTAGAATTCCAGCTCAAGTATATTCTTTGCAGCGGGAATACCGTTTCCTTCCTCAAGTCCTCTCTTGGCGGTCTTATCCGCAAGGTCGTTGTACTTATCTCCGGAATGACCCTCGACTTTATGGAAAGAGATTTTAATATCAGCGCCGCAGCTTCTCATATAGTCACGATACTTTTGCGTCAGCTCATTTTTAGCCTTCCAGGCCCCCGTAACCCACATCTCGATACCGCTGTAATCGTAAAAAATATCAATAGCCTTATAGCCGCTCTTTCTCGCACAGGAAACCGCGTACATCGCGCCCAGCATCTCTCCCGTAACGTTTCTTTGCTTTAAAGACTCGGGATTATCTCCGTTTCCGAGGGCGAGATAAATCTCTCCGTCATCAAGTATAAACACGCACCCAAAGGCATATTTTTTTATCGCATCGTTGTAGCTTCCGTCTACGTAAACGGTTATTGATTCGTTCATATTCACCTTAAAATCAGTTTTTGTGGTATCCTGTATTTCCTACAGCATAGATATTATATGCCGCTACATGGTCATAAATACATCTCCATGAGCTCCATGCGTTACCGCTGACGCAGATATAGGTTTTACCGGAATCGGTCTTCATCATACTTACGCCGCAGCATCCGGATTCATTTACAAATCCCGTTTTAGCCCCGCATACATACCCTCCGGTATCCTTATCTTCGATTCTTCTGAGGAACCAGTTTGACAGAGGAATACCTTCGGAATGAAAATCCGAAATGCTTGTTGAGTACTTTCTGGTACCCAAAACCTCACTTAAAAAGTCATCCTTCATTGCAGCGGCAAGAATAACAGCAATATCATTACAGGTACTGTAGTTGTTGTCGTCATATACTCCGACGCAGTTGGCAAAATGTGTAGTTTCGGCAATTCCAAGGGCTGCGCAGTTGTCATTCATAAGCTTAACGAAATCTTCATGT